>CEUK01052900.1_pt1 | contig 14000 bp, 13 predicted proteins | sample 356451 | NCBI WGS metagenome assembly CEUK01 (sample SAMEA2622843, study PRJEB7988) | marine metagenome | isolation source: saline water (ENVO:00002010), including
CGATAAAATTTTTAATATTATGATCAGGCATATGTTGAGATATACCACTAAATATTTTGTTAGATTGTAAATTAGTGTTAATCTTATTGAATGCGATTATTTTGCTATTACCCATCTTAGTTTCCATTATTTTTGATGCAACATCAGAAATAAAAATATTAGAATTAGATTTTGATTTTTTACATAAATCTATATCCTTATTATGTGATGTAATTTCACAAAAATCAATATATGCATTAATCATATCATCATAAGATTTATAAGTATCAATGTGATCTTCATCTATTGATGTTATAATTGAAATAAATGGATTTAATTTTAAAAAAGACTTATCGTACTCATCAGCTTCCACAATCATATATTTACTGTTACCTAGAATATAATTTGAATTATAATTATTTGATAAGCCACCAAAAAAAGCATTTGGAGATAAGCCTGCAGAAGTCAAAATATGAGCAAGCATTATAGAAACAGTTGTTTTACCATGTGTACCTGATACTGCTATAACTTTATATTTGTTACAAATTAATCCTAGTAAATCAGATCTTTTGATAATTTGATAATTATTCTTTCTAAAAAAATTATATATAGGATTTGTAAATTGAATTGCAGGAGTATAAACGACTAACGTGTTATTATTATTTAGAACATCTATATCTATTTTGACATCTAAATTATGTTCAATTTTAATTCCTTTTAACTTTAAATTAAGTGTATAATCATTACTATTCCTATCGTAACCTAAAACGTTGATTTTTTTGTCGTAACACCAGCCTGCTAAAGCACTCATCCCAACTCCGCCAATACCAATGAAATATATATTTTGATATTTATTGATCATCATTAAAATGTTGATTAATTATAAATCTACTAATTAAATCAGATGAGTTGTATAAGAAAAGATTATGTGCATTGGTTCCCAACTCACTTATCAAGTTTAAATTATCTTGTAAATTTTGAATTTCTTTAATTAACCTATTACCATCAACTAAACCATCATTATTAATAACAATAGATGCATTTTGATTCATTAAATATTGTGCATTTTTTTTTTGGTGATCATCTGCGACAAATGGTGAGGGGATTAAAACACTTGCCTTTTTAAGATAACATATTTCAGCGATAGCTATCGCTCCAGCACGAGAAATTACCACATCTGCAGCTTTATAGGCTAAATCCATAGCATCAATAAACTCATGAACTGAAATATTACAAAACATGGAAGAAGCGACATCAATTTCAGTGTTCAGTTTATTTAATATTTCACTATAATGGTCAGGGCCTGTTTGCCAAATTAACTGTAATCTTTTTTTTGGTAACAAATCAACCTTTTTCATTTTTAATAATTCTAAAATAACATTGTTTATAGGTTTTGCTCCAAGACTACCTCCAACAACTAGAATTGTAAACAACTCACTTTTAAGTTTAAAAAAACTTCTGCTTTTATGTAAAGTGATATTTTTGTTAGACAACGACTTTCTAACAGGGTTACCTGTAACAATAATTTTATTTTTTTCAAAAAAAACATCCATTTTATCATATGCTACAAAAATCTTATTTGCTCTTTTAGATAAGATTTGATTTGTAATACCAGGCACACTATTCTGCTCTTGAATATATGTGGGTATTTTTAGAATTGATGCAATAAAAATTACAGGACCACTAGCATATCCACCAGTTCCAATGACAACATTAGGTTTATAAATTAAAATAATGATTAATGAATGAATTAAGCTAATTAATAATTTAATAGGAAATAATATATTCTTCAATAATGATTTTCTGTGAATTCCCTGAATCCAAAGTCCAATAATTTTAAAACCATAATTAGGTACTTTTTTCATTTCTATTTTACCCAAAGACCCAACAAATAAAAAATCTATACTTGCATCATGCTGTTTTAATGCTAAAGCTATTTCTATGGCTGGAAAAATATGTCCGCCAGTGCCTCCGCCGGTAATAATAATTTTTTTACTATTTTTCATGACTTGAGTACTGATTTTGAATTTGATAACTAATGTTCAAAATAATTCCAATTGCTAAAGATGTAACCCAAAGCGATGATCCACCTTTGCTAATCAATGGGAGTGTCTGGCCTGTAACAGGGATTAGGTTGACTGAAACACTCATGTGCAGTAAAGCTTGTAGTAAAATAATAGTGCCTAGTCCTAATAAAAGTAATCTTTGAAATTCTTCTTTTGTTTTATTACTTAGAATTAATATCCTTTGATAAAAGGATAAATATAAAAACAAAACTGAAAAACCTCCTATCATACCATATTCCTCAATTAGAATTGCATAAATAAAATCCGACTTAGACTCTGGAAGTATTTTTTTATAATAACTATTTCCGGCACCTTGACCAATGAGTCCCCCTCTATTAATTGCTCCTAAAGCTTTATTTATTTGATAATTGTTACTATATACTTCTGAAGGATCATAATTTGAGCAATCTACCCATATAAATGGTGGAATATCAATTTCTTGAGAACAGATTCTATTTTTCCAGGTAGTTAACCGCGGTAAAGATTTATCTATAAAATTAATTGGAGGTAAGGATAAAATAGTAATAAAAAATATTAAAGAGATAATAAGAGGTAAAAGTAAATACTTGAAATATAGTTTTATTGAAAAACCTGAAAAAAAAAGAAGAAATAAAACAATTAAAATTATTAAAATAGCAGTAGATAAATTGGAAGGAATAATTAAAAAAATAATGAAAAAAGAAGGTAATAAAATATATTTAAATACTGATATAAAAGATGTCATGGTATTTTTATATAAAAAAAGATTACGAGAAAGAAATAGAATTAAACTATATTTTGCTAATTCAGATGGTTGAAAAGAAAAGAAACCCACTCTAATCCAACGACTTGCATTTGCTCCTGGATATAAAGAAGGAAATATTAATAAGTATAACAATAATATGCCTGAAACTAATAATAAAATAACAGATAAATTAGTAAAGTATTTATAATTAAATCTAGAAAAAATAAATACAATTCCAATGGCCATGATAACATGTGGGATATGGCTCATAATTGAATTATAACCTCCAGAGCTATAAACAAGTAGTATTGATATCAAAAAAAGTAAAATTGACACCCACCATATAATTTTATCGCCAAATAGTTTAATCATTATAATCAAATTTCTAAAACACAAGATTTATAAGCTTCCCCACGTTCTTCATAGTTTTTAAATAAATCAAAACTTGCACATGCAGGTGAGAATAATACTGTATCGCCAACATTAGATATAGAATAAGCAGTCTTTACCGCTTCTTTCATTGAGTTAACACATATGAGCTCTTGAACTAAATGTCCAAAATTATTTTTTATTTTTTTAGTATCATTACCTAACACTACAATAGACTTTACCTTATTTTCTACCAAATCGATTAAATTTGAATAGTCATTTCCTTTATCTACCCCACCACAAATCCAAACTATTGGAGAACTTACAGTTTCTAATGCATAATATACTGCATTACAATTTGTAGCTTTTGAATCGTTGATAAAATTTACTCCTGATATTTTGCCAACAAGTTCCATTCTATGATTGATTCCTTGAAAATCAGCTAATGATTTTCTAATAATCTCATTTTTAATTCCCAGGGCACTAGCAGCTAGTGCAGCAGCCATAGAATTATAAATATTATGTGTACCCTTTAGGGCTAAATTATGTATAGTCATAGTAAAATTATTTTTAATTGTTTTTATTATTATTTCATCATTTTCAATCCACGCACCACAGGCGGAATTATCTGATTTATTTTTTCCAAATGTGTATTTTTTTGCTTTTGTATGATATTCTTCAACTGATTTTACTTTATAAGGATAAATGAAAATGTTTTCTTCATTTTGATTCATATTGATTTTTAATTTGGCATTTACATATTCCTCATATGAATCATATCTATTCATGTGATCCTTGGAAATATTTAATATAATTGATATCTGGGGTCGAAATTGATCAATATCCTCTAACTGAAAACTACTTAATTCTAGAACATGATAGTCGTATGTATTAGTAAGAATACTTTCTGAAAAGCTTTTACCTATATTACCCGCCAAATCAACATTTAGACCAGCATTTTTTAAAATATAAAATAATAAAGTTGATGTTGTTGTTTTTCCATTGGTTCCAGTTATTGCTATAATTTTTGAACTATTAAAGCTAGAAGCAAACTCAATTTCGGAAATAATTGGTAATGATTTTTTTCTTGCTTTTAATAAAATTGGGATTTTTGGAGATACACCAGGGCTTTTAACGATAAAATCCACTGAATCAAGCCATAAATTACTATGAGAACCTTCTTCAATTTTAACTCCTTGATTAATTAAATCTATTTTTTGTTTTTCATTAATTTTATTTAGAGTACTTAAAATCGTATTAAAATTGTGTTTAGCAGCTAACCTTGCTGCACCTAAACCACTTATACCAGATCCAATAATTAAAATACTATTTTTATTCACTTATCGTAATTTTAAAGTCACAAATGCCAACAGGCATAAGAAAACACATACTATCCAAAATCTAGTTACTATTTTGCTCTCATGAATTCCTTTTTTTTGAAAATGGTGATGAAGGGGAGACATTAAAAAAATTCTTTTTCCTTTTCCAATGTCGGATTGTTTTTTTGTATACTTATAATATGATACCTGAATTATTACAGATAGACTCTCAATAAAAAATACACCACAAAAAATTGGAAGTAATAATTCTTTTCTAATTAAAATAGCAACTACACCAATGATTCCACCTAATGCTAAACTACCAGTATCACCCATAAATACTTGGGCAGGAAAAGAATTATACCATAAAAACCCCACACAAGCACCAACAAAAGATGCAATAAATACAACTAGCTCTCCGGTATTTGGAATATACATAATGTTTAAATATTCCGAAAAAACCAGATTCCCTGACAAATAACAAAAAATTCCTAATGTAGCTCCTATAATTGCGCTAGTTCCAGTTGCAAGACCATCAATTCCGTCTGTTAAATTCGCAGAATTAGATACTCCAGTAATTATAAATACAACTATAAATGCAAAAAAAATGAAAACAAAAAATTGATTTTTAAAAATTTTAAGTATATCACCATAATCTAATTGATTATTTTTTAAAAATGGTATAGTAGTTTTTAACGACTTTTTTGCACTGGTAAATTGATACTCTGACAATTGCTCCGAAGTATTATCACTAGGTGCAACATTTTCTATAATTGGCTGTTGAATTCTCTCCTTAATTGTGATTTGAGGATGGAAAAACATAATTAAAGCAACTACGAATCCTAAAAATACTTGACCAACTAGCTTAAATTTTGCTGCTAAACCATCTTTGTTTTTTTGAAAAACTTTAATATAATCATCCAAAAAACCGATTAATCCCATCCAAATGGTTGTAAAGATCATAATCATTATATAGATGTTATTCAATCTGCAAAGTAGAATAGTAGGAATTAATATTCCTATTAGGATTATTACTCCTCCCATTGTAGGTGTGTCCTTTTTTTCTAATTGGCCCTGTAGACCTAAGTCTCTAATATTATCTTTAACTAATCTACTAGATAAAAAAGTAATGATAATTTTGCCAAAATATATAGTAACAAATAGTGAAGTTAAAATTGCTAAAGCAGATCTGAATGAAATGTAATTAAAAAGGTTATGAAAATTAGAATTTATACCTGTATTATTTAAGTAATCGAATATATAATGTAACATATTACTATATTTTTAGAAGTTTAGAAACAATTTTAAAATCATCAAATGGGGTTTTCACGCCATTAATCTCCTGAGTTTTTTCATGTCCCTTTCCAACAACGAGTATAATTGATTTCTTTTTTGCTTGTTTGACAGCAAAGGAAATTGCATCATATCTATTAGTTATTGTATGAACATTTTCTTTAATCTCATCATTTAAATCTGACATCATATCATTAATTATTGAATCAGGATTTTCAAATCGAGGATTATCAGATGTAAAAATTGATTTATAGCTATATTGAGATACTATTTTACCCATTATTGATCTTTTACCTTTATCTCTATTTCCTCCACAACCAATAACAGTAATTAAATTTTTCTTTGTTGTACAAAATTTGGATATAGATGAGATAATTTGAATTAAAGCATCTGGTGAATGTGCATAGTCTATAATAGCTGTCAAACCACTATTTGTTCTTAAAGTATTAAATCTTCCTGGAGCTGATTTTGCTAAACTTAGAGCACGTATCACAAGATTTGACTGCTGATTTAATTCACATGCTACCGCATAAGCAGCAAGTATATTGTATGCATTAAAATCTCCAATCAAATTTGTGCTTAATTCATGGTCATCAATTTTCATTAATAGTCCGTTCAAATCAGACTGTAAAATTTTCGCATAATAATCAGCTGATTGTTCAAGACTATAGTAAATTTTTTTTGATAATGTATTATCTACCACACCACAGCTTTCTTCATCATCTAAATTAATAATGGCGGATGCAGAAAGTTTAAGATTATTAAAAAATTGTTTTTTAACATTTCTGTAGAGTTCAAAAGTTTTATGGTAATCTAAATGATCTCGACTTAAATTAGTAAAGACCCCAATATCAAAGTCTAAATTTTCAATTCTATTTTGTTGAATGGCATGTGAGCTAACTTCCATAAAACAATACTGACAGCCTGCCTCTACCATTTGAGATAATAAATTATTTAACTCAACAGCATTTGGTGTTGTTAGTTGACTTGGAAGTTTATTGTTATTTATTCTATTTTCAATAGTTGAAATTAAGCCAACTTTAAAATTTAAATAAGTAAATAAATTATACAAAAGATACACAGTTGATGTCTTGCCGTTTGTCCCAGTCACTCCAATTAATTTCAGTTTTTTTGAAGGATGATTATAAAAATTAGAAGATGCAACGGCTAAAGCTCTAGAACTATCTGATACTTTTAAATATGTCACTTTTGAATCAAGATTCGTTGGAACTTCTTGACACACAATAGCAATAGCACCTAGGGATATTGCTTTATTTATAAAATTATGACCATTGTGATTAACCCCTGGTATTGCAAAAAATAATGCAGATTTAGCTATATCAGATGTATGATAATGTATACTCTTAATATCAATTGCATCAGATCCATGAATTAATTGAAAATCAACATTACTTAAAATATTACATAGTTTTTTCATTAAGTAAAAATTGTTATTGCTAAATTTGATTTGACCTTAGAGTTTTCAGGAGGATACTGTTTTTTAACATTTCCCATAGATCCTTTAATCATAACTTTATAACCATGATGTTCTAAAAAAGGAACAGCATCTCTGATATGTAATCCTATAACCGAGGGATATAGGTCATCTTGCAAAAAAGAAGGTTGAATCGAATAGTCTTTAATTAATTGTGAAATTGTATATTCTTTGTTAATTATTTTTTTAAATTGTTGACTTTCCCACCTTGCACCTTCATATAAATATATCTTATTTGCTATTTCTTTAAATACCGGCACAGCAACTTTTGACCCGTAAAATCCCTTACTTATATTAGGCTTATCTATTATAACTATACAAGAATATTTTGGGCTTTCTGAGGGGAAAAATCCAACAAAAGAAGCTTGATATTCTTTAATTTCTTGTTTTTTAGAATAATTTTTAACAGTTGTACCTGTTTTTCCTGATACAGAAAAAGGTAATTCATTCAAATCTGAGCCTGTACCATTTATTATAACTTCTCTCAATAAAGTTTTAATTTTTTTTATTGTTAAATCAGAACAAATTTTATAAGAGAAGTCCTCTCTGAAAATTTTACTTTTTTCACTACCTTGTCTCAGTGCATAGCCTAAATAAGGAGAAATAAAATATCCATTATTTGCGATTGCATTATAATAAGTTAATATGTCAATAGCTGTCAAGCTTATTCCATATCCGAAAGACATCCATGGCAAAGATATACCAGACCAGCTTGTCTGATTAGGTGATTTTATATCAGGTTTTGGTACACCTGCTAAATCTATATTAGATTTTTTAGTTAGTCCAAAATCGTTTAATCTATTTATAAATTTATTAGGTGAATTTCCATAATTGTTTACTATTAGTCTACCAATACCTATATTAGATGAATGTGCAAATGCTTGCTTCACTGACACAAACTTCATTTTTTTACTGTCATAAGTATAAATTGGCGAGCCCTTAAATCTGTATTTACCATTTTTACAATCAATTGTGTCATTTGGATCTGCATTATAATCTTCAAAATATGCCATCATAGAAGCTGTTTTAAATGTAGAACCAGGTTCCATTTGGTGAGAAACTGCTAAATTTATTTTTTCAGCATATTTATTAGATTTGGTTTTAGACAGATTACTAATTGCTTTAATTTGACCTGTTTTTACCTCCATTAACACAGCGGTTCCAAAATTAGCTTCATATAATTCTAATTGTCTTAATAATGCTTGATCTAAAATATCTTGATAACTCAAATCAATTGTTGTGATCAAATCTTGACCTTCTTCAGGACTAATATTTTCAGAGCTATTTATTTTTCTTTCTAATCCTGGTTCATATAAAGTTAAATGTTGACCGTCGACACCACCTAACTGGGAATTATAACTATACTCAAGACCATAAATAGGAGCGTCAGTATCCTTATACAAATCACCAATTGTTCTCGCTGCAGAGTTTAAATTAGGCTTTTTTCTATCTGAATACTGATTTATAATTAAACCACCATGTAAAGGCATTTTATAAAATGAGCTATTTTTTAAAGATTGTACTTCATCAAAAGATGCTATTCTTTTCAACAAGTAATACTTTTTATATTTTGCTTTTTTTAATTCTTTATAGTAAAATTTTTTTGACCTATCTTTAAATATTAATGATAAATCTCGTGCTAATTCTAATAAATCTTCCTTGTTAGCATTTAGATAAGTTCCATCAAATCTAATTTCATAGCTCGAACTAGTTATAGCTAGTATTTTATCATTAAATGAATAAATCCCACCCCTATTAGCCTTAATTAAAGCCATTTTCAAATGATCTACATTAGAGTGTTCGCTAGATCTGTTAATTGCTAAAATTTTTATGCAAATCAAACATGAAAAGATTAATAAAAAACAAGACACAATTGCCAGCCTAAATGGATACTTAATATTCATATTTCAAATTCAATAATTTTCACTGGAACGTTTGAGGGATATAGATCAAAAAATTCACCTTTTTCTAATAAAGTCGAATATTTATTTAAACTCATTAAACTAGTTTTACAATTAACATAATTCACTTTCAATACTTTAACTTCTTGAGATAAATTATTTAATTGCCGATCTAGTTTTTCAATATGATAAGCAAAACCTATGCTTATCATTGAGTAAAGACTAAAAACAATTATAAATGAACGAATGTCCAAAAATTCTTTATTTATTATTGATCTAATATTTCTTAAATTCACTTTCTATATTTTTTCACACACACGCATTTTAGCACTCCTAGATTTATTATTTCTATTAATTTCAGTACTTGCTGGTGTAATTGGTTTTTTTGTTAAAACTTTGAACTGGCTTAATTTGTTTCCAAAGAAATCTTGCTGTAAACTATTTTCTAAATTGCCGTATTTCATGAAATTTTTGACAACTTTATCTTCTACTGAATGATAAGAAATGACCACAATTCTTCCTGATGAAACCAGAATATTTCTTGTTTGATCTAACATTTCTTTTAACGAATTAACTTCATCATTTACTTCTATTCGAATAGCTTGAAATAATCTTGCAAAAAACTTGTTTTGATATTTTAAAGGTATAGAAGCTTGAAAAATACTCTTTAAATCAAATACTGTTTCTATTTCCTTATTAGTACGAAAATTTATTATTTGATCTGAAATTGAATTAGGATTACGAAAATCTGCATGATCTCTAAAAATTCTGTTCAGATTTTTTTTTGAATAATTATTTAAAATAAATTTTCCTGTTGTTAAAGATCTATTATCCATTCTCATATCAATTCTCGCATCATAGTTGATTGAAAAACCTCTTTGATTGTCACTAAATTGATGAGACGAAACACCTAAATCAGCAATTAAACCATTTATTTTACTGATCCCTAGTGTATTTAAGGAATCTTGTATGTATCTAAAATTTCTATGAATGATGTGGAATTTTTTTTCTGTAACTATAGTGTTTGTCAAAGAATCACTGTCTTGATCAAATGCAATTAAAGTTCCATTTTTAATATGTTTTAAAATTTCTCTTGAATGCCCACCACCACCAAAAGTTACATCTACGTAAACACCATCAGAAATTATATTTAATGCATTTATTGATTCTTTCAACAAAACAGATTCATGATATTTATTCATCATTAAAGTCTTTGGATCCCATTACATCTTCAGCTAATGATGCAAAATCAATATTTTTATTATTAATTATATTCTCATAAGCATTATTATCCCACACCTCTATCATATTTGCTGAACTTGATAAAACAACACTGTGGTTGATATTAGCATATAATTGTAAATCTTTAGGCAACAATAGTCTTCCTGTAGCATCTAGCTGAACTAACTTAACGCCTGCAGTAAACATCCTTATAAAATCATTATTTTTTTTTACAAATCGATTCAGTTTATTAATATTTATTACCACTTTATTCCATTCTACCATAGTAAACAATTCGAGACATTGATGAAACACACTTCGTTTTAAAATAAATGGCTCTTCTAAAAGAGGACCCAGTTGTTTCTTAAATGCTTTTGGCAACATTAATCTACTTTTAGAATCAAGTTTACAATCGTATACACCTATCAAATTTGTATTCACTTTACCACATATATTACTTGAAGAGTATAAAATTATAAATTTAGACCCACTTTATACCACTTTATACCACTATTTTTTTTCACAAGAAATAAACACCTTGTTAACATTTTAAACTTTTTATTGTTAATAAGTATTCTTAATTGGAGGGAAAATTAATTTTTAAAACATATCTTTAAACTAAATTTCAAAGCAATGCAAGAAAAATATATAGACAGAGGAAAAGGAGATCCTATTGTTTTATTACATGGATTAATGGGAGCAGTGAGCAATTTTGAAAGCACAATTCAGACATTACCTGATTTTGGTTACAGGACAATACTTCCCATGTTGCCCCTTTATGAATTACCAGTCCTGAAAACGAATGTGAATGAATTAGCAAAATTTGTGAATAAATTCATGGACAAGCTAAAAATCAAAAAATATACAATTTTAGGTAACTCTTTGGGAGGGCACATTGGATTACTCTTGGCATTAAAGCATCCTGATAAAGTAAATAAATTAATTCTTTCTGGCAGCTCAGGACTATACGAAAATACTCTTGGTGGTCAATTTCCTAAACGAGGAGATTATAATTATATAAAATCTAAAACACAAGAAGTATTTTATAACCCTAAAAAAGCTACTAAAAAATTAGTTGATGAAGTTTTTGAGATTGTTAATAGTAGAGAAAAAGTATTAAGAGTTTTAATGATGGCAAAGTCTGCAATTAGACACAACATGAAAACAGAACTACCTAAAATTCATCAAAAAACATGCATCATTTGGGGTGAAAATGATAAAATTACACCTCCAAGAGTAGGCGAGGAGTTTTATGAAAATATTCCAAATTCTGAAATCTTTTGGATAGATAAATGTGGCCATGCTCCCATGATAGAAAAGCCAGATAGATTTAATAAAATATTAACAGATTGGCTAAAAAAATGTCATTAAAAATTACAGAATTTTTCAGCAGTGAAACAATCTTAAACTGTCCAAAAAATAAACTTCCAGAATACGCTTTTATTGGAAGATCAAATGTAGGTAAATCTTCACTAATTAATCTTATTGTTAATCAAAAAGTGGCTTACACCTCCTCTAAACCTGGCAAAACTCAGTTGATTAATCATTACTATATTGATAATCAATGGGCACTTGTGGATTTGCCTGGTTACGGTTATGCGAAACTAAGTAAAGTGAAAAGATTAAAAATGATTACAGAAACTGAAAATTATTTTATAAAAAGAGGGGTTAGATTGGTTGCTGTATTTATTTTAATTGACATACGAATCTCTCCACAAAAAATAGATCTTGAACGGATGAAATGGCTAGTTGAAAATAATATGTATTTTGTAAGAGTATTCACCAAATGTGACCAAATTAAAAAAGAACTTATTGAAAAAAAAATCAAACATTATGATAATATAATGATGCAAAATAATTGGAATAAAATTCCAAAAAGCATTATTAGTTCAAGCTCAAAAAAAATTGGAAGAAATGAAATTTTAGAACACATTTCAGAACTAAATAAGTTATTTCAAAACATTTGATATTTTTCCAATTTTTTTTGCAAACTTTTTAATTTCCCCAGCTACTTTTTCATCACCAATAGATTTTAAGTAATTATCTGAAAGAGAGTCTAATATTTGAAAAATAAAAAACTTCATTTCTTCTGCCATCATATCCTTAGTCCATAAATCAATTTTTAAGGAAGATTTATCAACACCATCCCAAATAGACAACATAATGGCTTTTGCATCATTAATTTTATTTCCTCCGTCAGTTGCATGCCATTTTATTTTTTCAGGTATATTATTATCATCTAAATGAATATCAAAGTTTATACTTGCAGTTTTTTGTTGTTTTTTCATATTAAATAGGTTTGTAACCAGATGAATTTAAAATTTTTAAATAATCTGTTTCGTTCAAGAGTTCATTTAATGGAACATCATTTTTTATCGCATACGACTCTAAAATCTGAAGTCCGAGCCACACGCCAACACTACCTGGAGAAAATTGATCAATATCTAATCCAAATTTTGAAAATGGAGCTAAAGACACAAAACGGTCGATTAAATCACTTGAAGATGAAAATAAATACTCATTTTCTATCATATATTCCCAAATTACTTTTTCATTTTTTTCACACCAATCTATTTTATCTTTTGGACATTTAAACAACTGATATTCTTGCACATTTGGAATCATACTTTTTGCAAAATAATGTGCTTTAGCATGATAAAGAATTGAAGAAAGAAAATCATTTAATGGACTTTTCTTTATATGCATGGAGGCAAGTGTAAGAAAACATGATGAAGGTAAAAAATCTATGTCATGTGAAAATTTTACATACTCAGGTAAAGAATTGTAAAATGAATGTTTTTTGCCTAAAAAAAGTTCTAGTGAAACAAAAAGATTTCCCGATGAGCAAACTACCGGATATCTAAAATCAAAAGAACCTTCTACGTAAGTATACAAAGCAAAATTATGATCTGGGAAGAATCTTTTATAATTACAATATGATTGTTGAATTTTTTCAATTTCTGGAATACTGCCTGAAAATAAAATTTGAACGGAGTCAAAAACTGACCTCAATGTATCATTTAAAAGCACATCATGCTTATAATTTACAGAGGATTGAGAAAAAAAGTTAGGATATTTATTTCGAATAGCAGGGAAATCTATGTCAAAAGAGTCTGGATGTATATTAAAAAATTCCTTTTCAAACCTAAATATATCAAATTCACAATTTGGTATAGTTTTATAAAATGACTTTATAAGTGAAAAAGAAAGAATGAATAAAAGAAGAATGAATAAAAACTTTTTTTTCATTTTGGTTTTATTTGCACTTTAAGTGTATATTTAATTTCTAATGTTATAGATATCAAAATTATGAAAAAGATAAATTTTCTCTATTTATTTATATTGCTTTTTTTACAATCATACTCTCAAGATATTAACAGTAAATTAAAAAATGCAAGAATGGGGCTATATGTATCTCCAACAATAAATTTTATCAGTACTGATGCCTCTGAAACTGAAACAAGTAACAATGTAGGATTCATCTATGGTTGGGCAGTAGAAATGGCTTTAAATGAGCACCACAGACTTGAATCTGGATTTGCCATTTCATATAAAGGAGGTGAAATGACTCATAACTCAGTCAATTTTAAAAGTGATTATAAAGTTCAGTATATTACAATTCCATTGTTTATA
>CEUK01186193.1_pt1 | contig 13971 bp, 13 predicted proteins | sample 356451 | NCBI WGS metagenome assembly CEUK01 (sample SAMEA2622843, study PRJEB7988) | marine metagenome | isolation source: saline water (ENVO:00002010), including
ATCAAAACTATAAAAAGACTTGCTAAAATTACCCCTCCGCTTATCTCCACTCCGTAGATTATAATATCATCCATTAGATGTGATTTTTTTGGTACGTACCACAAGTTAGACGAATTCTTTTACATGGGGTTGCCTTACATAACCTTGGTTTTTAACACTTTACAAGAAAGTTTCTAACCAAATCAATTCAAATGTGCGTAGTGCTTGACTATTGCGGCTGTTATATTTGAGCCTTTTGGGGTTAAAATCAGCAATCTTTCAACAACATTTCTGAGTTCTCTTACATTTCCCGTCCAATCAGCCTGTTGTATCAATTTCATAGCCGCAGATTCCACCTTCGGAACTAAAATACCATGATCATCACCTAGCAATTTTAAAAAGTGGTCAACTAAAAGAGGAATGTCTTCTCTCCTATCATTCAATGAAGGAACATGAAGAGGTATTACAGCCAATCTGTGATACAAATCCTCTCTGAAGTTTCCCTCAGTAATTTCCTTTTTCAAATCCTTATTTGTTGCCGATACGATTCTTACATCAACCTTGATGTCCTTGTCTCCACCAACTCTTGTAATTTTATTTTCCTGAAGTGCCCTAAGGACTTTAGCCTGAGCGTCGAGACCCATATCACCAACTTCATCAAGAAAAAGAGTTCCGCCTGATGCAAGTTCAAATTTCCCTTTCCTCTGCTTTACAGCACTCGTAAAAGCACCTTTCTCATGGCCAAATAATTCACTTTCTATCAATTCTTTTGGGATAGCAGCGCAATTCACTTCGATAAAAGCAGCTCCTTCCCTAGGGCTCCCATTATGTAACTTTCTTGCTACTAGCTCTTTTCCAGCACCATTTCCTCCTGTTATTAATACCCTAGCATCTGTTGAAGCAACAGTATCTACCATGTCCAAAATATTAGTAATGGCTTTTGACTCCCCAACAATAGGGTGAGACTTGGACTTATGAACCTTTTTTCTAAGCCTAGTTGTTTCAGCTTTCAGCTCTTCAGTTTCAGTCGCGTGCTTGAGTGTTACAAGGATGCGATTTAAATCAAGTGGCTTTTGAATAAAATCGAATGCGCCCTTCTTAAGCGCCTGAACAGCAGTTTCAACTGTACCATGGCCTGAAATCATAATCACAGGCGAAGACACGCCTTTTGATTCTAGCATGTCTAGTACGTCAAGACCATCCATTTTAGGCATCTTAATATCGCAGTATATAGCATCAAAGTTGGACTTTGTAGCCTCAATTACACCAGCCATTCCGTCATCTGATTCACTTACAACGTGTCCCTCGTATTCAAGAATTTCTCTTAGACTAGCTCTAATAGGTTGTTCGTCGTCTATGATTAAAATATTTGCCATATGATTTGATAATTGCGTCAGAAGTTACCCTCTATGTTGCTTAAGACAAAATCTATGCCACACCTGGCACTACGATTTGACCTTTAGAAAGTCTATTTAGAACCCCCTCTCTTAGAGCATACTTAGACCTAAACATTTTCTGAATGTTGCTATTTTCAAGAGTCCATCTTACAATTGCTGCGGCATAAGGAATGTTATCAGCTCTATCAGGCGGCATACCTTCCATGGCTAATCTATCCTTGAGAGAATTGTGCATCAACTCTCCACAAAGAGCTTTGAAACCATCCATATCTATTTTTGTTGCGGGTGGATGCTCATCGTCAGCTACTTCCTCTAAATTTGGATTTGTGATTGCACAAAAAGTATCGAATGATCCGCTAGAACCAACTAAAATAGATGGTTTGATATTTTCAAGTGCAATTTTTAATGGCTGAAGTGTTTCGTCTAAAAAAGGCTTGATTTCCTCGTAAGCTTCGTCCCTGTTTGTGCCAAACCTATCCTTCATTTTAAAGAGGTTTGCCATTCTTGCGACACCAACATCGAAGGATCTGCTCCAAATGATTTTGTCTTTATGCCAAAAAATACATTCAGTACTCCCCCCTCCTATATCCATTGTCAATACATTTTTAGATGACGGTGGTTGATATGTAAGCTCTAGGCCTGATTGAATTAAAGATGCCTCAGCAGCTCCGCTTATGATGTTGACTTTGTAACCAAATCTCTTTGAAACAGGTTCGACAAATTCAGCACTATTTGATGCGTCTCTCAACGCACTAGTTGCAAAAATATGAACCTCTTCAACCGAATAGTTATGAATAGCCTCACGCATTACACCAATAGCATCAATGCCTCTTGCAATTCTCTCGGGCAGAATAATACCTTTCCCTACTCCACCTTTTCCTAGTTTAACAGGAAGTCTGAGGCTAAATACCTCCTTCCACCTTCCTGGTCCAAGAGTTTTGTTGAAATCGACTATTCTTAGGTTGAAGGTATTGGTGCCACAATCGATGACAGCTGTCCTACTCATCGATTTCTATATGTTAGCCATTTAAGCATTTCTAATAATGACGGCTTCTTGCCGTACATAAAAATACCTGTCCTATATATCCTTCCAGCTAGTTTAATCATCAGATAAACTGTGAATACAAGAATCACTGCGCTTATTAAAACTTCATACCAAGGCACACCCATACTAAGTCGCACCATCATAGTAATTGGTGAGGTGAATGGCACAAATGAACAAATAGTTGCTAAAGTAGTTTCAGGTGCTTCGAGGATTTGAATATTCAAAATATAGCTGAATATCAGTGGTAACATAACTGGCAATAACAAGTATTGAGCGTCAGATTCCTGTTCAACAGAAGCTCCAACTGCTGCAAAAAATGAACCGTAAAGTGCAAATCCGCCTAAGTAAAAGAATACACCCCACCCAAGCATTGCTAACCAATTAATCTGCATCAAAAAGCTCAAATCTTCATGTGAACTCATAAATGTATTCAAGTCAGTAGAAGAAACCGTATTGCCACTTTCAATCATTATATCTGCTAGCATACCCGATGATTCAGCGTAAGTACCAAACCCTATGAAAAGCAACCAAGAGAGTACGGCCCAAGCCAAAATTTGGGTTATTCCTACAAGACCTATTCCTGCAACTTTAGCCCCCATAAGAGCTTCAGGTTTCACGATACTTACTACAACCTCAACTATCCTATTACTCTTTTCCTCAATTACTCCCCTCATTACGTGCATACCATATATCATGATAAACATGAACATGAACATTGAAAATATCCATCCTACCAAGCTCTTGTTCTCAGCGTTTCTATCTCTAGTCTCAACGTCTTGGGTAACTAATCCTATTTTAACCTTAAGTCTTTTATACGTCTCATAATCAAGGTCTGATTCCATCCTGACCCTAAGTCTTTCTACAGCCTCTGTCAAGTCCCTCTTAATTGCTGACTTCACCCTCATAGAAGGGGTAGTTTCGTATTGAAGAAGTGCTTTTGAGTTTTGAAGAATACCGTCATCAAATTCAAGCATTCCAGTGAAATCGCTTTCTAAGAACTCCTCTTCACTTATTGGTTCGGTAGTAAATCTATATTCGAGAAAGTCTCTTTCAGGAAAACACTCGAAGCAACTTGGAATTTGTCCTTTTTCATTAATACTAAAACTCAGAATTTCGCTAGAATCAACTACTAAAATCTTTGAATTTGTTTCCTGTGACTGAGAAAATAAAACAATTAGAGCAACAAACCCTACCATGATTATGGGTCCCAAAAGTGTAGAAATTATAAAAGCTCTACGCCTAACCCTAGTCTTGTATTCACGACCCAATATCACTAACCAATTCCTCATGATTCAGCCTTTTTAACTGCTCTAAGGAATACCTCGTCCATAGAAATAGTCTTTGGAGAACATGATAGAACGTCTACTTCCTTTGTAGCCCATTTTAGAAATTTCTCAATGGGCGTGTCAGGTGGTATACCTAGAACCATATCGTGGACATGGTTTTCAGAACTGTGAACACTATAAAGAATAGCACTAGCTCCTAATGCAGCTGTGAATGCAATTAGGTTTCCTTTGAATTTAAAATCCACTCTACCAGCTCTAGCATTCTCTCTGAGAAGATCAACTCTCCCTTCTAGAATTTTAGAACCTTGATTAACTAATGCAACATTATCACACAATTCGTCAACACTCGACATATCGTGAGTCGAAAGAAGTACAGTGGTTCCGTTTTCATCCCTTAGTCGTTTTATCTCAGCCTTAATTCTTTGAGCATTTATGGGATCAAAACCACTTAATGGCTCGTCGAGAATTAGAAACTTGGGTTTGTGTAGAATGCTAACAATGAATTGGATTTTTTGAGCCATCCCCTTGCTCAAATCTGCAACTTCCTTATTCCACCAACCGTCAACATCAAGTCTTTCAAACCAATCCTTCAATTCGAATTCAGCCTCAGATCTACCCATCCCTCTTAAACAGGCAAAATAAAGTGCTTGCTCTCCCACCCTCATGTTTTTATACAAACCTCTTTCCTCCGGAAGGTATCCAATGTTTTGAATGTGACTCTGTTCAAGTGGTGAACCAAAAAAGCTGATCTCTCCTGAATCTGGGGCTGTTATCCCAGCAACCATTCTAATCAAAGTTGTTTTTCCTGCACCATTGGGTCCTAGAAGCCCAAATACACTTCCCTGTGGCACATCAACACTTACGCCATCTAAGGCTAAATGATCTCCGTACTGCTTTCGAACTTCACGTAGACTTAATGCTAGAGGCTGTGTTATTGTCATGTAAATAGATCGCGGACCTTGTCAAAGAATCCTCTTTCGTCGTGATTTGGGTCAGGCTTAAAGTTACTCGAGTGTCGCAATGCCTCCAAAGCACTTTTCTCTTCTTTTGTTAACTCTTGTGGAGTCCATACATTAATATTTACTAGCAGGTCGCCACTACCGTATGAATCCATTGATGGAAGGCCTTTCCCACGAAGTCTAACAAGTTTTCCGCTTTGCGTTCCAGCATCAATTTTAATCTTTGCTTTTCCATGTAGTAGTGGCACTTCAGCTGATGACCCAAGAGCTGCATCTGTAAAACTCACATACAAATCGTGATGAATGTTTTTGCTATTTCTCTGAAATTGCGCGTGGGGTATTTCTTCAACTACGATAAGTAAATCACCAGGTACCCCTCCAATTGGAGCGCCATTACCATTTCCTCTCATAACTAACTGCACACCATCTTCAACTCCAGCTGGAATGTCAATCTCTACTACCTCATCCTTTCTAATCATACCCATTTGGTCTGCGTCAGTAGGTTTTTTTGTGATACTTACACCTGAACCGTGACAAGTTGGACAAGTTGAAGACGTCTGCATTTGTCCAAGGATGGTGTTTGATACTCTTCTAACCTGTCCTGAACCATGACAAGTTGAACAATCTGAGTATTCGACTCCATTAGCAAGAACTTGTTTGGCAACTCTTATCTTTTTTTTCGCACCAGTAGCAACCTCTTCAAGGGTCAGTTTTACCTTGATTCTTAGGTCAGATCCCTTCATGCGACGACGGCTTCCACCGCCGCCACCAAAACCACTTCCACCAAAGGCTCCCCCAAAGATATCTCCAAACTGAGAGAAGATATCATCCATGTTCATGTGCTGTCCTCCTGAAGCAGAACCCTTAAAGCCGGCGTGACCAAATCTGTTGTATCGTTCTCTTTTTTTGTCATCGCTCAACACCTCATATGCCTCGGCAGCCTCCTTAAATTTTTCCTCTGCAGCTGCATCGTCTGGATTTTTATCAGGATGATATTTTAGGGCTAATTTTCTGTAGGCCTTTTTAATTTCAGAAGCTGAAGCTCCTTTATCAACTCCTAAAACGGCGTAGTAATCTCTTTTTGACATCTTATGAGCCTATTACAACTTTTGAATAGCGAAGCACCTTATCACCCAGCATATATCCCTTTTCAACAATATCAACGATTTTTCCCTTAAGGTCTTCAGATGGTGCAGGAACATTAGCTATAGCTTCGTGTTTATCCAAATCGAAATCATCACCTTCTTTAGCATCCATAGCTTTCAAGCCCTTTGAATTAAGCGTTGAAACAAATTTCGCGCGAATTAAATCAATACCCTCTTTTAAAGCTTTGGCATCATCTGTTGCATTAGCATCAGCTCTGTCAAAGTCATCAATTAGTGGTAGTAATTGTAGCATAATATCGCTTGAAGCAGAACCAATGAGTTCAGCTTTTTCACGCATAGTTCTCTTTCTGAAGTTGTCAAACTCCGCATATAGCCTCATGTACTTGTCTTGAAAGTCAATTTCTTCATCTTTTTCAGGCTTTTCCACTTGCTCTTCCAACGCCTCGTTTGATTGTACTTCTTTATCTTCTATTTCTTCAGATTTCTTATTCTTGTTTTCAGATTTCTTATTCTTGTTCATGCTAAAATTGAATTCGCAAATAGCATAGCAAAAGAAGTGCCATTTGTTCTAAGAATCCAAAACAAGACAGCATGTCACAATGCAGGACAGTATGTCCTGTCATCTAAAGCTTTTCACATGCTTATCGATGTAAAGATGGAGGTCAAATCCTCTTAGATCTTTGGCTACAATTATTCCGTTTTCGTCAAGAAGAAAGCTCATAGGAATTGAACTAACACCGTACATAGCTGCTGCTTCGTTTTGCCATTTTTTTAAATCGCTTACATGGTAGTGCCACTTCAACCCATCTTGTTCAATAGCCGCCTTCCACGATTCTACTTTAGAATCAAGTGAAACAGAGAAAATATCGAATCCTTGTGCATTTTTGAACTTGGCTTTTTTGTACTTATCATATGCCTTTACAACATTAACATTTTCCCTCCTACAAGGCCCACACCATGAAGCCCAAAAATCAACCAATACTATCTGACCTCTTAAATCACTTAATTTCATTTCAACTCCGTCAGGATTATTCATGATAATATTGGGTGCTTCATCACCAATATTTGTCCCGATTCTAATTTCATTTACAATTTCAGTTTCATTGATGGTCAAATTTGTACCAACGTAACTAGTTACTGTTATTACTGCAAGACCAATTGCGGTCAATGAGGATTTTAGCATCATTGTCATTCTACTCTTGTTATTTTTGCTCCTAGTTTGCGAAGTCTTTCGTCAATATTTTGGTACCCCCTATCGATTTGGCCGATGTTGTTAATGGTGGATGTACCCTCAGCAGAAAGAGCAGCAATAAGTAACGAAACTCCAGCTCTTATGTCTGGCGAAGTCATCGTCACTGATCTTAATTCTGTTGTGTGGTCGAGTCCTATAACCGTTGCTCTATGGGGATCACAGAGGATGATTTGGGCTCCCATGTCTATAAGCTTATCGACGAAGAAAAGTCTGCTCTCAAACATTTTCTGATGTATCATAACAGAACCTTTTGCCTGTGTTGCCATGACAAGGATTATGCTCAATAGATCGGGGGTAAATCCCGGCCAAGGAGCATCAGAAACAGTAAGTATAGATCCGTCAATAAATTTTTCAATTTCGTAATGCTCCTGTGCTGGTACATAAATATCATCCCCTCTTCTTTCAATCTTCACACCCATTCTGCGGAATATCCTTGGTATGATTCCAAGCTCGTCATAACAAACATTCTTGATTGTTATCTCACTCTTAGTCATAGCGGCCATACCAATAAAGCTTCCTATCTCAATCATGTCAGGTAGACAACTATGCTTTGCTCCGTTTAATTCTGATACACCTTCGATAGTAAGAAGATTAGACCCCACACCTGAAATTTTACCACCCATCTGATTTATGAGTTTGCAAAGCTGTTGTAGATAGGGTTCACAAGCTGCGTTGTAAATGGTTGTTTTGCCTTCAGCTAAAGCAGCTGCCATAACTACGTTAGCAGTGCCTGTAACAGAAGCTTCATCGAGCAACATACTTGTTCCTTTTAGCTTACCTCTAGGCACAGTTGCATTGAAAAATCCCGTTGATGCGTCGTAACTAAACTCAGCACCTAAAGCTTTAAAGCCAAGGAAGTGAGTATCCATTCTCCTTCGTCCAATTTTATCTCCTCCGGGTCTTGGAAGAGCTCCTATTCCAAACCTTGATAATAGCGGGCCTAAAATCATTACTGATCCTCTCAAGGAACTTCCTTTCTTCGAAAACTCTTCTGAGTTGATATAATCTAGATTGACTTCATCTGCCTTAAAAGTCCAAGTACCCTCTCCAATCTTTACAATTTTCACTCCCATCGATCCCAACAGGTCAATGAGTTTGTTTACGTCAACAATATCTGGCAGGTTAGAAACCTCTACCTCTCCTGGAGTAAGCAGTACTGCACTCAAGATTTGAAGCGCCTCATTCTTTGCCCCTTGTGGGATAACCTCACCACTTAATTTGTGACCTCCTTCAATTACAAAACTGCTCATTTTTCAAAGTTGCATCACAACAACGTGCATTTTCACAAAAAGATTGGAACTTGTTCAATAAAAATTGTGAAAGGATTGAGTCTTGTTAAGGCTTAACGACGACGGTTCTTATGGTTCTTTTTACTGTTTTTCTTACCCGGTCTCTTACGGTCAAGAGCATCGCTAGTTTTTCTAATATTTCTTAAAATTTCTGCAGTACTCTCAAGTTCAGCATCTTCAGGAAGAACTAGATTCCCACCAGAAATTTCCTTGAGTTGATCTGCAATAAAGCTTCTTTCAACTGTCTTCCTATTCCAAGTAAGGAAGTGCATTTTCATAGTATTAGCAAGTTTAACAATTAGGATGGTTTTCTCTTCACCATCATCAAGCTTCTTTGCCATCTCTACCATAGAACCTAGAGTTCGGCCAAAATGTCCCGCTCTTGACGTTTCATTTGGATAGCTCAGTCTTTCAGGCTGAGTATATTTATCTTCAGAGTTTGGCTTTTCAAAAGGACTGTCTACATCCATCTGAAACTCAGAAATTTGATGAAGATGATTCCATAGTTTATGCAACCCTTCTTCCTCAGTACCCTCAGGTGGCACAACTGACCCCATAACACTTACAATAGCTTCAGCACACTTAGTTCTCTCTGCTTTGTCTGAAATAGACAGCATATGTTGAACCATTATGTGAATGCCTCTACCGTATTCTGGAATTAATAAATCCTCTCTCGAGCTATTGTAGGTAAGCGTATCGCTTAGATCTACACCCTTGTGAATCGTTTTACTCATCTAGCACAAAGATACGTTACTTCTTTTGTGCCAAAAACTTCCGCACTCCCTTTGTGCAAATAAAAAAGTGTCTTACTTTTGTCGTCCGTTTCACGGTATTGCGAAAATAGCTCAGTTGGTAGAGCACAACCTTGCCAAGGTTGGGGTCGCGAGTTCGAGTCTCGTTTTTCGCTCCACTTAGAAAGCTTCCTCATCGGAAGCTTTCTTGCTGTCAGGGCAAGGGTTCCAGAAGATCTGGAACATGAAAAGCTGACTGATTAATAATTTATTTGCTTTTCTAAATATACTCTACCAACTGCCAAATTTGAAGCTTAGTGCCATTTTTGCTGCTAGTCTTTTTCTCACTTTACTTACTCTCTGTCTAACTGCAGACAAACAAAAAAAGTTTTTTTAGCGATTGAGAAACAATCAGGTGAGGCTGTAGAGCTTATTGTATCACCATCCAACAACAGCTGGGATAGCTTTAAGTGGGTATTTAAATGAGCATTTTCACTAAAAGTTTCATGTAAATAAAAAGCGCCCACTATTAAATGGGCGCTTACAACGGTATGTATAAAAAATTACAGCTTCATTTTTTCTGCAGTGAGATCGAGCATCTCATAAATCAATGGAGACTTTCCAAAGTCTTGAACGTTTTTATACTCATCACCCATATCGTATATTTTTTTCATACGAGCAACAATTTTTCGTGGATCATAGCCATCTGGCAAGTCTAAACTCCAGCTACCAGAATTTTCGTTTACAAAGACTGAATGAGCACTTATAAATGGGAATAAATAACCATCAGTAACTCGAATGCCTGATTCAGATCTAATAATCCCTTTTGTTCTCCAATGCTTTAGACCCCAGTAGTCAGATTCTCTTGCTTCTATATAAAGATCTATTGCAGGAATAAGCATTGACTTAGCAAAGTCTAAAATGTTATTGAACTTCTCTTCATCAGAAGGGTAAGTAAATTCTTTTCCATAGTATTTTAACCACTTAGCTTTAGAAGAATAGATAGAAGGCCTGTTTCTTGGAAAGCTTATGTTCTCTTCCCAAAACTTTTCTGGCATTAACGCAAACAATAGTTGGATAGCCTTACCTGTATCAAAGTATCCTTTATCTGTTTCGCTAGTAGCTAATTCAACAGGATGATTACTTTCAGACAATACCTTATTTAAGTCTTCAAATGCTCCTCGACGTCCAAATACACTAATATCTTTTACAGTGTTTTGAACATTTCTTGCTACAGTGATTTCAGTAATTAAATCATCATCTTCTGTCTCAATAACATAAACATCAACTTCAACTGGCAACTCGCTATTTAGTTCGCCAGAATCATTGTAACCATGATAGCTTCTTAAAGCACCTTGTGTTTGTGATCCATTTATGATAGACGCATTATTATGAAAACTACACTCAACTTTACCTCCACCTAGATCTCTAGTTACCACAGCTCTAGTTACTATTGTAATTCCACCATTAAGATATCTGAAAGAATCAGGCATATCTTCTAGTGTGTTTAAAATTGCTTTTTTCACCGAACCTCCTTTTTCTCTTCGCACGTTAAGACCGCTAGAGAAATCTAGTAGTTCGTCTGAATTGAATACTCCGTGATAAACTGAAACTTTACCTCTCTCTTTAGATTTCATTGTTGGAGAAGTAACATTACGCCAAATTTTAGCCGTGGCGTTCGGACCTGACATATTAGCCATTTTAAAAAATATTTAGTTAATCGCGACCATTATCGTACTGCAAGACCTTCTTGAGTCAAAGTCAGCGACTTGATGCAAATATAGTTTAATTTATAATTAATTACAAATGAATAGTGTAAGTTGCGAAGATGGAATTTCTAGACGGTTATCATCTTAACAGTGCTAATTTAGTCTATTTAAGGGCTTTGCTGTCACGTTTTTCGTGACACCTTTACATAAATAATCATCACAACGCATTTATTTACAAGGACTTACAGGCTTATGACTACTACCTTGCCAAGGTTGGGGTCGCGAGTTCGAGTCTCGTTTTTCGCTCAACAAAGAGAAGCCTCCCAATTGGGGGCTTTTTTTATTTATACAGCCTTAATACATCTCTTTCTATATAAAGCTCCCACTTTCTGAATTTCTCAAACAATCCTAACCCGCATAGTAAAGAACCCCCATCAATAACATAAACTATAGTATTATCTACTTCGTAATCACCAATTTTAATGTTATCAAGGACAAGCCCTCTACAAGTGACTTGATTATTGTCTGCCAAAACAACATCAATACTTTTTATATAATCATTTCTATTGATAACACCCTCGAGGAGCAACTCTCTTTCCAAATCACTGTTTATGAATAATTCTGAAGCACCCGTATCTAAAGTGAAATACCTAATTACACCATTTATATTAAGCTTAATCTTATAGCCGTAATCTATGTTGTTTGATAATAAATCAATATCCGAAAATGTTCTGTAGCCGGAAATATCTTTTGGATTATATGAATTTACTTTGATTTCAGATTCTTCAGAAATTTCTTGTTCTAAATGCTCAAAGTCCAAAAACAACTCTTCTATACATGGGACTAAAATCTCATTAAACACTTCACTATTTTCATTTTCAATTAGATTTAATTGCCCCATACTGTAACCATTGATTATCAATTTTTGCAAAGCGCAATTACAATATGAATACATCATATCTTTAGTAAAAATCTCATATGACTCAGGATCTTGTTCCATTTCAAAAACACAAGATTTAATCGCGAAATTCATCTCCTCTTCTGAATACTCATCATATTCTTTGATTTGATTAAACTTATAATCGTCTTCAACTTCTACATATTTATAAATGCAGTCAAGCATTATACCGAGGTTTTTATCTGAGCTAAATAAACTCATAAAGTCATCATTCATCATAGCTACTTCAATCTCTGATGAATAAAGCTCTGGGATTAATGCATCACAAACACAAGAGCAATAAGAATACATATCAACTTGTATTCCATTTAAATTAATATCACTAGCACCTGCAGTACAAGCTTCAACAAATTCAGACTTTTCACCTAATAAAATACCGTCTTTAGTATAGATTTTTTGTCCATAAAGACTAGCTATAAACAAAAAAGTAATAGCTAATAAAAGTATGTTTTTCATGATGTCAGAAGTTTATTTAAAATGATAATTAATCCCTATAGATAATACTGAAAACTGTTTCAGCTCATTTGGTGTATAATGAGAAATTGAATTGAATTTTGCATGTAGGTAGCAAATTTGAATAGACATGTTTTTGTTAAACCTATAATCATATGTTGATCCAAAAAAAACGGCTTGGTCAAATCTGTCTACCTGATTTCCAAATTCTTCGTCCTTATCAAAAATATATACGGCAGTGATGCCAATGTCTAGGAAAAATCGGTGGTCAGAAAAAACTAAACCTGGTTTTACAAGACATCCAATGTTTTGGTGTAACTCAAATCTTTGGCTACCTGATCTTGATATTTCAACCTTGTTGTTAAGGTAGAAGAATTCTAAATCTAGTATTAGTTGTTCTCCTAATATGAATTCATTGCCACAGTAAATCCCTATATCTAAAGGATTATATGAAATCGTATCAATTCCATTGACATTACCGTCATTAATTTCAGAAGTAGTGAAAGTTGAGACTCCGCAAAGTCCAATGTGAAATGTATTATTACTTTCTAATTCTTGTGAATGAATGGTGTATGTACATGCGAAAAGAAAAATAAAAGAAAATAGATTTTGTATTTTAAATTCCATAATCAAATCACAAGTTAAGTAAGTTTGCCGAACTAAATAATTAAGCATGCACGCAATAATACACACCGATAAAGGCCACCTAAAAGTTGAGTTTTTCGAACACGATGCTCCTAATACAGTTGCCAATTTTGTAAAACTAGCTAAGGACGGTTTCTATGAGGGTTTAACCTTTCACAGAGTCATTCCAGATTTTGTTGTTCAAGGGGGATGTCCACATGGCACAGGTGTAGGTGGTCCAGGATATAAAATTGATTGTGAATTAGAGGGTGACAATCAATATCATGACAAGGGAGTGCTTTCAATGGCTCATGCTGGAAGAAACACAGGAGGATCTCAGTTTTTCATTGTTCTATCTAGATCTCAAACAGCACACCTTGACGGGAATCACACGTGTTTTGGTAAGGTAGTAGAGGGTGTTAATACAATTGAAGATTTGAGACAAGGAGATCAATTCAGTGTTGAAATTGTGGAATAATGTCTAAGGTAGAAGTATACATACAGGGTGTTAGAGAGTGCTTTCTTCCAATTCTAGAAAAGTTAAAATAGCACCCCTTTAAGAGATGAATTGCAACTTGATGAGGTTTAGAACTAGAGCGTTCTTAATTACAACCATAAAGGGATGGGTATGCTAGCTGGCACAAAATCATTAGCTCCCATCCGTCTGTTTGATTATGTGTTGACTGCATACATATAACTTCTTGTTCAGTTTCCTCTGATGGCATAATATACAAAACCTCATATGAGTGAATATTCAAATCATAAAACTGAAAAAACCAAATACTAAACCCTTCGCTATTCCTTTCTTAACAAGCTATCTAAAAGTGGTCTTATTTCATCTGACGATGGTCGTGGTGCATCAAGGTCAACAACCTTTGAGTAGTCATCAAACAACATAAATCTTGGTATACCATTAATGGAGTAATCATCCATTAGTTGAGATTGCCATCCACCTGTATTCAGATGAATTCCCTGCATTGCGTTTTCATCAACAAAACTTTTCCAAGCAACTGAATCTCTATCTACACTGATTCCAATAAATGTTATGTTTTTACCGTGATAATCCTCTTCTAATTCAGTTAAATGAGGAATCTCTAAAATACAAGGTCCACACCAGGTAGCCCAAACATCAACATACACAAAGGACCCAACGTAGTCACTTAAACTAATTTCATTTCCATCC
>CEUK01013193.1_pt1 | contig 13963 bp, 9 predicted proteins | sample 356451 | NCBI WGS metagenome assembly CEUK01 (sample SAMEA2622843, study PRJEB7988) | marine metagenome | isolation source: saline water (ENVO:00002010), including
TACTGGAGGTTTACCAAGAATTACCGAATTATTTGAAGCCAGAAATCCTTCAAATACAGCAATTGTTACTGAAATTGATGGGATTGTTTCATATGGTAAAATAAAAAGAGGAAATAGAGAAGTCATCATTACAACTAAGTTGGGTGATGTGAAAAAATACTTAGTTCCTTTATCAAAGCAAATTCTTGTTCAAGAAAATGATTTTGTCAAAGCTGGGATGGCTCTTTCAGATGGTTCTATTTCGCCCTCTGATTATCTTTCCATCCAGGGTCCAAGTAAAGTGCAAGAGTACTTAGTTTATGAACTTCAAGAAGTATATAGGTTACAAGGAGTAAAAATTAATGATAAACATTTTGAAGTTATTGTTCGTCAAATGATGAGAAAAGTGAAAATTTTAGATCCTGGAGACACTAAATTTTTAGAGGGAGAATTGATACATAAATTAGATTTCAGAATTGAGAATGATAGAGTTTATCATTTAAAAATTGTTGAAGATTCTGGAGATTGTGAAGATGATGATTTTAGGCCAGGATCAGAAATTACTGCTAGACAATTAAGAGATCAAAATTCTATACTTCAATTGGCTAATAAAAAATTGATTATTGCAAGAGATGCTGTAAATGCTACATCGCAACCAATTTTACAGGGTATTACAAGAGCTTCATTACAAACAAAAAGTTTTATGTCTGCTGCTTCTTTTCAAGAAACTACAAAGGTTTTAAATAATGCTGCAATTAGAGGGAGTGTTGACAATTTATCAGGACTGAAAGAAAATGTAATTATAGGTCATCAAATACCAGCTGGAACAGGTATGAAGTTTAAAAACTATATTGTTGGTTCTAAAGAGCAAATGGAACTAATTAGTTCTTCTGAAGTATCTGAAACTAAATAATTGTAATTATTAAATTCATAAATTAATTATGTCTGAAAAGAAAAAAAAAGCTAATAATAATCAAATTAATATTGAAATAAAAGAAGATGTAGCCACTGGCACTTACTCTAATTTAGTTGTAATTAACCATTCTCCTACAGAATTTATTTTTGATTTTATTACTATGATGCCGGGTTTTTCAAAAGCTAAAGTTGGATCAAGAGTTATACTTGCACCACAGCATGCAAAAAAGTTATTAAAAATTTTAACAAAAAATATTGCAAATTTTGAAAACCAAAATGGTTCTATCGAGGTTGTAGATATGAAAAAAGTTCCATTAGATTTTGGTGGCCCAAAAGCACAAGCTTAACTCTAGATAAAGTTATTTTCTTTCATCCATTTGTCATTATATATTTTTCCTATATATCGACTTCCGTGGTCAGGTAAAATTATAACGACTACATCTTCTTCGTTGAAGTTGTTCAATAGTTGACATGTTCCAGCAATTGCTGCACCACATGAATTGCCGGCTAAAATACCTTCTTCTTTTGCTAATCTTCTAGTCATTATAGCAGCATCTCTATCAGAAACTTTTTCAAAGTGATCAATTAAACTAAAGTCTACATTTTTCGGTATTATATCTTCTCCAATGCCTTCAGTAATATATGAGTATATTTCACTTTTGTCAAAAATTCCTGTTTCATGATATTTTTTGTATACAGAACCATACGTGTCAATACCCCAAATTTTTATATTTTTATTCTTCTTCTTAAGAAACATTGCACAGCCAGTAATTGTTCCGCCTGTACCTACTCCAGCAATTAAATGAGTGATTTTGCCGTTTGTCTGATTCCAAATTTCTGGTCCAGTATATTTAAAATGTGTCATTCTATTTGATAAATTATCATACTGATTAACATAAAAACTATTAGGTGTTTTCTTTTCTAATGATTTTGCAACAGAGTAATATGATCTTGGATCTTCAGCATTGACATTAGTTGGAGTTATGATAACTTCTACGCCCATTGCTTTTAAAATATCAATTTTTTCTAGTGACATTTTATCTGGCATGGTTACAACCATTTTGTATCCTTTTTTTATTGCAGCTAATGCAAGTCCCATACCGGTATTCCCAGAAGTTGATTCAATAATACAACCACCTGGCTTTATTTTTCCATTTTTTTCTGCATTTTCAATCATTTTAATCCCTATTCTATCTTTAATAGATTGTCCAGGGTTAAAATATTCAAGTTTTGCAAGAAATAATGTTTTAGAGCTTGGAAAAATGTTATTTATTCTAACAAGTGGGGTGTTCCCAATTAAATCAGTAATATGTTGAGCATAGTTCATTTATTCTACTTTTAAGATTTTAGCTGGTGATAGTCTATTTATTACAAAATAAGGTACAATTATACTAAATTGTATTAATATAAATGTAATTGTATTGATGATTATAATCCATTTTATATCTATCGTCATAGGAAGATAATTAATAAAATATGATTTAGGATCTAGTACAATTAAGTTTGTTTTCATTTGGATGAAACAAATTATTAACGCTATAAGGTTGCCAATAATTATACTTTTTATTGCAATACTCATACTGTTATAAAGAAAAATTTTTATAATAGAATAATTAGTAAATCCAATTGACTTTAGTGTGCCTATCATTTTGATTCTATCCACAATAAGTATCAGTAAAGTATTTGTCATATTTAAAATACATATTAGAGTCATTATAATTAATATGAATGCAATATTTTTGTCAAATAATTTAATCCATTGAAATAATTTAGAAAATTTTTCATTTAATGTTTGGGCAATTAAATTATATTCTAATATTTTATTTATTTCTTTTGCGATTTTTTCTCCATAATTATTTTCATCAATTTCAACTTCAAATTTTGTAAAATGATTGTCTTTCCATTTATTTATTTTTTGCAATTCTGATTGTTGAACTAAACAAAAGTTTTTATTGAATTCTTCATTTTTTAAGTCATAAATACCTACGATATTAAATTTTCTTTTTTGAATATTTTTGTTTTTAGATAAAAAATATAATAAACAATGATCTCCTGGGTGGAGATTTAGTTTTTTAGATTGCTGATAAGAAATTAGTATTTGGTTTGTTTTATTTTCTACAAAGTATGTTCCAGAAACAATATTTTGTTCAATGAATTTCTTTTTGTAATCTTGATTTATTCCTTTAAGAATTACACCTTCTATTAAATTATTTTTTTTCAATATAACAGATTTGAGGATAATTGGATGAATAGCTTTTACACCATGAATTTCTTTAATTTGACTTAGTTTCTTTTTATTGACTGAAATATACTTCGTCTCATTATTTTTATTCAAATTAGTTATTTGAATATTTGATTGAGTATTGATTAGGTTCTGTGTGATTGTTTTTTTTAGTCCTAATCCAGTAGAAATAGTAATGATGATTACAACCACACTAATAGTGATTGCTATGTTGCATATTTTAATTATTGATCCAGAATAAAAATTGTTATGCAGATTAGTTTTTTGTAGTCTTCTAGAAATAAATAATTCTAAATTCAACTTTTCAATTATAAAATTACTAAATTCAAATATATGAAATTACATAAACGATTTTTTAATATAATCATTATATGTTTTATTTCTTTTGGTTTACAAGCACAGGTTGCAGGCGTATTTCAAACAAAAAACTATTTACCACATATTAAGCAAAAGAAGGTTGGTTTAGTTATTAATCATAGCTCAAAGATAAATAATATACATTTAATAGATACATTGTTGTTACTCGGTGTGAATATACAATGTGTTTTTGCTCCAGAACATGGGTTTTCAGGAGATTTTGACGCAGGCGAATATTTTGATGATACATATTATAATGATACTATACCAATTTACTCTCTTTATTCAATTAAAGAGTTACAAGATGAACATTTAGAAAATATAGATATTATCATCTTTGATATTCAAGATGTTGGTGTTAGATTTTATACATATATTTCAACCTTGCATTATGTGATGGAAGGTTGTGCACGTAATAATATTAGCTTAATTGTGTTAGATAGACCGAATCCACACATTAATTATATAGATGGACCTGTTTTAGACACCACATATAAATCTTTTGTTGGTATGCATCCAGTTCCAATAGTATACGGCATGACAATAGGCGAGTACGCATTAATGATTAATGGTGAAAAATGGCTTGATAATAATTTGAGATGTGATTTGAGAATTATTAAAAATGCAAATTATAATAGATATTCTTCATTTACAATAAGTGATTTTCCTTCACCTAATTTAAGAACTTTTAATTCAATTATTCTTTATCCATCTTTGTGTTTATTTGAAGGCACAAAAATTAGTGTTGGAAGAGGAACACAATATCCCTTTGAAGTTTTTGGTGCTCCATTTTTTAATACAAGTTTTGTTTTTACACCAAAACCAGATTTTGGTTCAAAAAAACCTAAATATGATACTCAAGATTGTTATGGTTATGATTTAAGAAATTTATATGATTCAAATAATTATTTGTTTTCAAATCAAATAAATATAAAATATTTAATAACTGCTTATAATCAAACACCAATAAAAACGGATTTCTTTAATACATATTTTAATAAACTAGCTGGAAATAATATTTTAAAAGATCAAATAATTAGTGGCATGAGTGAGGTTGATATACGGAAAAGTTGGGAATCAGATTTAAATAGATTTAATATGATTAGGCAAAAATATTTAATTTATGATTGATCTTCATTATATGTAGCTAAAGCAGATTGTATTATTTCTATTGAAATTTGTAATTTTTTTAATTCTAAAACATATGCAATACGGACTTGATTTTTTATTCCATTTTTCTGACTATAGAAACCATGTGCTGGTGCTAGCATAACAGTTGTATTATTTAGATGGAATTTTTCTAATAACCATCTGCAAAAATGCTCAGTATCTTGAACTGGTAGTTCTGCAATGCAATAAAATGCCCCTTTGGGCATAGGGCATTTAACTCCTTTAATTTTATTTAATCCATTAACAAGTAATTTTCTTCTTTTATCATATTCTTCAATTATTTCTTTAAAATAAAGAGGCTGCGTTTTTAATGCCTCCATTGCTGCTATTTGACCAAAAGTGGGTGGACTTAATCTTGCTTGTGCAAATTTTAATGCAGTGTTAATAAAATCCATGTTTAGAGAAATAATTGAACCAATTCTAGCACCACACATACTATATCTCTTAGAAACAGAATCAATTATAATTGTGTTTTCTTGTATTGATTTGAGATTTAATATAGAAAAATGTTTGTTTTGATCATAGATAAATTCCCTGTAAACTTCATCAGCAATTAAAAAAATATCATATTTTTTCACTATGTGAGCTAATTGTTCTAGTTCGGCTTTTGAATAAAGCGCTCCTGTTGGATTTCCAGGGTTGCATATTACTATTGCTTTGGTTTTTTTTGAAATTCTATTTTCAAATTCATCAATTTCAGGTAATTTGAAATCATTTTCTATTTGACATATTATTGGAACTATTTTTACATTAGATGCATGTGAAAATCCATTGTAATTTGCATAATATGGATCTGGAATAATAATTTCATCATTTGGGTCACAAATACAATTTAGTGTAATACTAAGGGCTTCAGAACCACCAGTAGATATCAAAATGTTTTGTTTGTTTATTTGAGGGTTTATTTTTTTGTAATACTTTGATAAATTTGTTCTGTACTCTTCCATTCCTGCAGAGTGACTATACTCAATTGAGTTTATATTAAAATTATTGATTTTTCTAATAACATTATCTGGCGGAGGAATGTCAGGTTGTCCAATATTTAAATGTAAAACTTCTATATTGTTTTTTTTTGCTTTTTCAGCGTATGGCACTAATTTCCTAATGGGTGATTCAGGCATATTAATACCTTTTCTAGAAAGTATAGGCATATTAAGTTATTTTGCTGTTGGTGCTAAAGAAGATTTCTTTTTCAGTGGTGTTGTTTTTGTTTTTTCAACAGCAATTACTTTCCCTTTTATTTTAAGTATTTGAGTTGCATTTTGTGCATTTGATGTAATCGTAACACTTTTATTAAACGAACCTACTCTTTTTTCATCATAATTCACTTTAATTGAGCCAGTCTCTCCAGATAAAATAGGTTCTTTAGGCCATTCAGGTACAGTGCATCCACAAGATCCTTTTGCTTTTGAAATAATTAGTGGTTCTTTACCAGTATTTGTAAAAATAAATTCACATTTTGAACTAGAGTCGTCATATTGCAAAAATTCACCTAAATCTATGATTTCTTTTTCAAATGTGATTTTTGGTGCATTGTGATTAATTACTATTTCCTCTTGACTATGTAGGGAAAAGCTAAGAGTAAAGATGGTAAAATAGATTAATTGTTTCATATTATTTTTTATTATATATAAGATGATTCAAATTTATATTTTTAAATTAATTCTTGCAAATCTAAAATAGATCAAATATCTCAAATTTATCTTTTAAAAATTTGTAAATTGAAAAACTGAATATTTTAAGTTAATGAATAAAAAATATCAACAAAAAGAAAATGAATTAAAATGGTATGATTACTGGATTAAAAATAATTTCTTCACATCCAAACCAAATGAAAAAAAATCTTATACTATTTTAATGCCTCCACCAAATGTTACTGGCGTATTGCATATGGGGCACATGTTAAATAATACAATTCAAGATATACTTGCAAGACGTGCACGACTCTTAGGCTTAAATGTTTGCTGGGTCCCTGGAACTGATCATGCATCTATAGCTACAGAAAATAAGGTTTTTGATAAATTAAAGAGTGAAGATGTTGATATTGAGAATGTTTCAAGGAAGGAGTTTATAAATCATTGTTGGGATTGGACAAATAAGCATGGGGGAATTATTTTAAAACAACTCAAAAGATTAGGATGTTCATGTGATTGGGATAGAGTTAAGTTTACAATGGATGATGATATGTCAGAATCAGTCACTAAAGCATTTGTTGATTTATATAAAAAAGGTTTTATATATAGAGGGCAAAGAATGATCAATTGGGATCCTTATGCTCATACAGCAATTTCTGATGAAGAAGTTATATATAAAGAGCAACAATCTAATTTATATTATATTGATTATAAAATTGTTAATTCTGACAGAACAATTCAAATTGCAACAACTAGACCTGAAACAATATTAGGTGATACCGCTATTTGTGTTCATCCTAAAGACATGAGATACACCAAACTCATAGGTTCTTTTGTTTTAGTTCCAATAATTAATCGTAAAATTCCTGTAATTACTGACTCATATATTGACCCTGAATTTGGTACAGGTGCTCTTAAAGTTACACCAGCTCACGATACTAATGATTTTGATATTGGTTTGAAAAATAATTTGGATGTTATTTCTGTTATTGATTCAAGTGGTAAAATTAATGAGCATGGTGGTAATTATTGTGGGTTAGATAGATTTGAAGCTAGAAAAAAAATTATAAAAGATATAGAGAAAACAGGTCAATTGTCAAAAATAGAATCTATAAACAATAAAGTTGGTTTTTCTGAACGAACAGATGTGGTTATTGAGCCAAGATTATCCACTCAGTGGTTTATGAAAATGGATAAACTAGTGCAACCTGCAATTGAAAATGTTGAAAATGGAAGTATAAATTTTTTTCCTGAAAAATTCAAAAACACATATAGTCATTGGATGAATAATATTAAGGATTGGTGTCTTTCAAGACAACTTTGGTGGGGGCATCAAATTCCTGCATATTTTTTTAATGATAATGATTTTGTTGTTGCTAACAATATTGACCAAGCACTAATTTTAGCTCAACAGAAATCAGGTAATCATGAATTAACAACTAAAGACCTTAGACAAGAAAAAGATGTTTTAGATACTTGGTTTTCTTCATGGCTTTGGCCATTAACTGTTTTTGATGGTATAAGAAAACCTAAGAATATTGATTTTAATTACTATTATCCTACATGTGATTTAGTAACTGGTCCAGATATTTTATTTTTTTGGGTTGCAAGAATGATTATGGCTGGTTATTCATTTGGCAATCAGATGCCTTTTCAAAATGTATATTTTACAGGTATTGTTAGAGATAAAGACAGAAAGAAGATGTCTAAGTCTTTGGGGAATTCACCTGACCCAATTAAATTAATTGATGATTATGGTGCAGATGGTGTTAGAGTTGCAATGTTATTTGCATCTCCTGCAGGAAATGATTTGTTATTTGATGAGGAATTATGTAAGCAAGGTAGAAACTTTACAAATAAAATTTGGAATGCATTTCTTTTAATCGAATCTTGGAATGCACAAGATTGTAAATCATCTGATTCCGATATGCAATTAATAAGATGGTTTGAAAGTTTATTGAATCAAAAAATAATTAAGCTCAATCAACTTTTTTCAGAATTTAGAATATCTGATGCTCTTATTCTATTATATAAACTATTATGGGATGATTTTTGCAGTTGTTATTTAGAAATGATAAAACCACGAAACAAACACATTAGTTCAGATACTTTAAATACAACAAAAAATTTTTTTGAAAAAATTTTAATTTGTTTACATCCATTTATGCCATTTCTAACTGAAGAACTTTTTCATAAAATTAATACTAGAAAAAATAATTCATCAATTTTATTATCTAATTGGCCTAAATTAAAATCATCTTCAGTTAATGAGCATGTTATTTTAGAATTTTCTCATGTTTTAGAACTAATTAAACATATTAGAAAGATTAGAAAAGATAAAAAAATTCCTTATTCAGAACCTTTAATTTTATACTCACATAATGATTTAATTCTCCGTTTTTCTAAAATTTTAAAAAAAGCATGTAATCTCGAAAAAATAGAATTATATGATGACCAAGAAGGTGATTTGTTTGAGTTTTTGGTCGGTGTGAATCAATATTGTATGCCACTTGTTTTTAATGTTAATATTTCAGAAGAAATTCAACATCTTAATGAAAAAATAAAATATTTTGAAGTTTTTTTAAATACTATACATAAAAAGATACAAAATCCTCAATTTATGAATAATGCACCTAAAAATGTTATTGAACATGAGTTGAAAAAAGAAAAAGATACGATTGAAAAAATTAAATCTTTACAAAAACAATTAAAAATATTAAATGATAAAAAGTAAAGTATATAAACCTAAATATAAAATTCGTATAGTAACTGCAGCATCATTATTTGATGGTCATGATGCTTCAATTAATATTATGCGTAGAATTTTACAGGCAACAGGATGTGAAGTAATACATCTTGGTCACGATCGAAGTGTTGAAGAAATTGTGGATTGTGCTATTCAAGAAGATGCAAATGCAATTGCAATTACATCGTATCAAGGAGGTCATATGGAATACTTTAAGTATATGTATGACCTTCTTAAGATTAAAAAGTCTGAACATATTAAAATTTTTGGTGGTGGTGGTGGAACTATTTTAATTGAAGAAATCAAAGAGCTACATAAATATGGTATTACTAGAATTTATCATCCAGATGATGGTCGTAAAATGGGCTTACAGGGTATGATTAATGATTTAGTCATGAAATCTGATTTTAAAGTAATAAAGGATAAATATCAATTAAATATTGATGATATTAAGAATAAAAACCATAAAACTATTTCACGTTTAATATCATTGTACGAGAATAGTTATTTTATTAGTGACAAAGTTCACAATAAGATCTTAAAATCTTCATCTTCATCAAAATCTTTTGTTCTAGGTATTACTGGAACGGGTGGAGCAGGTAAATCATCTTTTTTAGATGAAATAATAAGACGTTTAATTAATGATTTTGATGATCTAAGTATTGGTGTTGTGTGTGTTGATCCATCAAAAAAAAGAACTGGCGGAGCTTTATTGGGTGATAGAATTAGAATGAATTCTATTCATAACTCTAGAGTTTTTATGCGTTCAATGGCTACTCGTAGATCAAACCTTTCTCTCTCTAAAAGTATTTCTGAAACTTTACTAGTAATGAAAGCAGCATGTTTTGATTTAATTATTCTTGAAACATCTGGTATAGGACAATCTGATGTGGAAATTACAGATTATTCTGATTTATCAATGTATGTTATGACACCTGAGTTTGGAGCTCCTACTCAATTAGAAAAAATTGACATGTTAGATTTCGCAGATATTGTTGTATTAAATAAATTTGATAAGCTAGGTGCTTTGGATGCACTAAGAGATGTAAAAAAACAATATCAAAGAAATAATAATTTATTTAATTATTCTATTGACACAATGCCTGTATATGGTGTTGTTTCTTCAAACTTCAATGATAATGGATTAAATTTATTGTATTTTGATTTAATTAACATGTTGAAAACTAAAAGTAGCTATTTTAGTTCTGCTCAAATAAAACCTGTTTCTTCAAATTCTTATACACAATTAATTCCATCTAAAAGAATTAGGTATTTATCTGAAATTTCTGATTTAATAAGAGAGTATAATTGTGACACTCTAAAAAAAGCAGAATTAATCGGCAATATTTTTTCATTAAATCAATCTTTGACTTTGTTTGATGAGAAAAAAATTAAAATTAAAATTCAAACTAAAGTCAAAGAACTTAGATCTAAATTAAACAACAAAGATTTAGATTTATTAGATACATATTATAATTCAAAAAATAATTATAAAACTAAGTTTTTTTCTTACTTAGTTAGAGACAAAGAAGTAAAAGTAGAAAATTTCAAAACGTCTCTTTCAGGCACACAAATTCCTGTTGTTGCAACACCAAAAATTAACTCTCCAAAAGACATTTTTATTTGGTTAAGACAGGAAAATTTTCCAGGTCAATTTCCATATACATCTGGAATTTATCCATTTAAACGCAGACAAGAAGATCCTACAAGAATGTTTGCGGGGGAGGGTTCACCTGAACGAACAAATCATAGATTTCACTATCTGAGTAATGATATGGAAAGTGTTAGATTATCTACGGCATTTGATTCTGTCACTTTATATGGTAGGGATCCTGATAAGAGGCCAGATATATATGGTAAAATTGGTAATGCCGGAGTTTCGGTATTTTCAGTAGATGATGCAAAAAAACTTTATTCTGGTTTTAATTTGTGTGATCCTAGTACATCTGTTTCAATGACTATTAATGGTCCTGCACCCATAATTTTGGCATTTTTTTTGAATGCAGCTATTGACCAACAATGTGAATTGTATATTAAAAAAAACAAATTAAAATCTAAGGTTGATAAAATTATTGCAAATAAATTTAAAAATAAAAAACGTCCAATTTATTATGGCGATTTGCCAGATAATCACAATCATTTAGGTCTTTACTTACTTGGATTATCTGGTTCAGAAGTTTTAGATAAAGATATATATGAAAAGATTAAATCATATACTTTATCCTCTGTTAGAGGGACTGTTCAGGCTGATATTTTAAAAGAAGATCAAGCACAAAATACATGTATATTTTCAACTCAATTTGCTCTCAAAATGATGGCAGATATTCAAGAATATTTTATACAAAATAAAATTCGAAACTTTTACTCAGTTTCTATTTCTGGATATCATATTGCTGAAGCAGGTGCTAATCCAATAACGCAACTAGCATTTACTTTAGCGAATGGTTTTACTTATGTAGAATACTATTTAAGTAGGGGTATGAATATTAATGATTTTGCTCCAAATTTATCATTTTTCTTTTCTAATGGTATTGATCCCGAATATGCAGTTATTGGAAGAGTAGCTAGACGTATATGGTCAAAAGCAATGAAATATAAATATGGAGCTAATGAACGATCACAAAAGTTAAAATACCATATTCAAACGTCTGGTAGGTCACTTCATGCACAAGAAATATCTTTTAACGATATTAGAACAACTTTACAAGCTCTTTATGCAATTTATGATAATTGTAACTCTTTGCATACCAATGCTTATGATGAAGCAATTACTACACCTACTGAAGAATCTGTTAGAAGAGCTCTAGCTATTCAATTAATTATAAACAAAGAATTAGGATTAGCTAAAAATGAAAACCCTTTACAAGGTTCATTTATTATAGAAGAGTTGACTGATTTAGTTGAGGAGGCGGTTTTGAAAGAGTTTGATAGTTTAACTGAAAGGGGGTCAGTTTTGGGAGCTATGGAGAGAATGTATCAAAGGGGAAAAATTCAAGAAGAATCTATCCATTATGAAACACTTAAACATACGGGAGAATATCCCATTATAGGAGTGAATACATTTATTGGAAGTGATGGTTCTCCAACAATTAAGCCAGACAAAATATTTAGATCTTCATCTAAAGAAAAGAAAAATCAAATTAAAGAAGTTGCTAATTTTAAGAAGAATAATGAACATGAATTCAACAAATTAATTAATAAAATGACTAGTGATGTACAAAATAATAAAAATATTTTTGATTCAATTATAGATGTTTCTCAGTCATTAACACTAGGGCAGATTACAGATCATTTATTTAAATTAGGTGGTGAATATAGAAGAAATATGTAATTTATTTTTTATAATATTTTTCTAAAGTATTTAATACCTCTTCTTTACTTAATTTTTGTCGTCTTATTTTAACAATTTTATTCATTATTTTTTCTAAAATTACATCAGGGCATGAAGCTCCACTTGTTAAAATGATTTTACATGATTCTTGTGGAAGAAAGTTTTCTTTTAAAACCATTTTTTTCAATTTTAAATCAAAATGTCTAATGGTGTTGTTTTTAATATTTTTTTCTGAGTTAATAAAATAAGTTGGAATTTTTTTTGATGATAATTCCACCAAGTGAGATGTGTTAGAGCTATTATATCCACCAACAATAATTGATAAATCTGCTTTATGTTTTAAAAGTTCTAATGTGCTATCTTGATTTTCATTAGTTGCGTAGCATAAAGTATCTCTAGTATTTGCTACATGTTTAGTTGAATCACCATATAATAAGGAATATGTATCCTTAAATTTATTGATTATTTTTTTTGTTTCTGATGCTAGCATAGTTGTTTGATTCACAACTCCTATCTTAATTAGGTCACGATCGATATTAAAAGAATTAGAACATTTGTTTTGGAATATCGATAGAAATTTATTTTGATTTTTATTCCTAATTATTTTACATAATTCATTGACATCATCAATATTTTCAACAATAATGCTAGGCCCGTGTTTTCTGCATCTAGAAAAAGTAGATCTTGTTTCTTCATGTTTCGCTTTTCCATGTATAATAATTGTGTATCCTTGTTTAGCTAGTAATTCTGATCTGTTCCAAACTTTTGACACAAATGGACAAGTTGTGTCAAATTTGTGAATGCTAATTTGTTTTTTTTTTAAAATTTCTAAAATCTCTAAGCTAGTTCCAAAAGCAGGAATTATAATAATATCTTCTTTTTTAATTTTATCCCACGATATCAGCTGGTTACCCATTGTATCCATTATGAAAGAAATACCATTTTGTAAAAGATCATTATTTACCAGTTGATTGTGAATCATTTCGCTTAAAAGATATATTTTACTCTTAGGATAGACTTTTAGTGCTTTATAGCAAATTTCAATCGCATTTTTTACTCCATAGCAAAATCCAAAATGCCTTCCAATGTAAAATTCTAATCCTTTTAGTTTAATAATTGTAGGAGAAATATCTTTCTTTTTAGGATCATATTTATCTCTAATTTTTCTTGCAGATTCAATAATTTCTGAACTGTAATAGTTTGGGAGCTGAAAACTTCTCATTTAATTCAATTAAAATCTTTCAAATCTAAAATAAATTTTACTTATAAAAGCATAAATATTAAATTAAGTTATTATATTTGCAAACCTGTTTTTTATAGATTTTAAAGAAAAAAATAAGCAGGTGATAATTAATAATTTATATATTAACTTCTTTCAATATCAGATTATCTAGAATTTTTCTTACGATTTATTGAAATACAAAAGTCCCTAAAATGGCAAAATCAAAAAATAAAGATGAAGCTAGTTCTAGTAAATCTCCAAAATCAAATTTGAAAAATATAGAAAAAAACATTCAATCGGTTAAAGATGTGAATTCTGAGGATAGTGTAGATGTCACTGAAGATGTGAATTCTGAGGGTAGTGTAGA
>CEUK01066932.1_pt1 | contig 13960 bp, 10 predicted proteins | sample 356451 | NCBI WGS metagenome assembly CEUK01 (sample SAMEA2622843, study PRJEB7988) | marine metagenome | isolation source: saline water (ENVO:00002010), including
TTTCGTACTCAATCTCTCTTCTAGCAGCAAGCTCCTCTGGCTTAAGTACTTTGAGGTCTTCGAAAAGAGAAACAACCTCCTTTCTTCCCCAAACTCCAAGAGCTTCTGGTGAAGTTCTCATGTTAGAAAGACCTCTTTTCTTTGCTTCTTTAACCCACTCGTCGCCATAACCATTCCCTTCAAATCTAATAGCCTTACTCTGCTTGATAAGAGCTTGAAGCTCCTTCAAAATTGCCTCATCCTTACCATCACCTTTTTTAATCCGAGCGTCAACTGATTTTTTGAATAAACCAAGCTGTTCAGCAACAATAGTATTTAATACTGTCATTGGAACTGCACAGTTTGCAGAAGAACCAACAGCCCTCAATTCGAATTTGTTGCCAGTGAATGCAAATGGTGATGTTCTATTTCTATCTGTATTATCTAGAAGAGCTTCAGGAATTCGCCCAATCTCAAGCTTTAAAGCAGTTTTGTCAGCTGGAGTTAGTTTACCAGCCTTAATATGCTTTTCTAAACCATCTAACAACTCTGAAAGTTGACTACCAATAAATGCAGAAATAATAGCTGGTGGCGCTTCGTTTGCACCTAATCTGTGGTCATTTCCAACTCCAGCAAAAGAAGCTCTAACAATATCTGCATGAGTATGTAAAGCAGCTAGGGTGTTTACGAAAAAAGTAAGGAACCTAAGATTTGTTTTCGGGTTTGTGCCTGGCTTTAAAAGATTAACTCCTGTGTTTGTTCCAAGAGACCAATTGTTGTGCTTACCTGAACCATTCAAACCAGGGAATGGCTTCTCGTGAAGTAAGACCCTGAAATCGTGCTTTTGAGCAATGATTTCTAACAACTCCATTAACAATAAATTGTGATCATTTGCAAGGTTTGCCTCCTCGTATACAGGAGCAACCTCAAATTGGTTTGGAGCAACCTCGTTGTGACGAGTAGTAACAGGTATACCAAGTTTGTGAGCCTCAAGCTCAAAATCCTTCATAAATGCACTTACTCTTTGAGGTATAGAACCAAAGTAGTGATCGTCTAATTGCTGACCTTTAGCAGGCTGTGCACCAAACAAGGCTCTTCCTGTCATTGCAAGGTCAGGTCTAGCTGCATAGAGCGCCTTATCTACCAAAAAGTACTCCTGCTCCCATCCAAGAGATGCATTAACTTTAGTGATGTTTTTATCAAAATATTGACATACTGATGTTGCAGCCTTGTCCACTGCAGCAAGTGCTTTCAATAGTGGAGTTTTATTGTCTAATGCAAAACCAGTGTAACTAATGAAAATTGTAGGGATACAAAGTGTCTCTCCCATAACGAAAGCAGGAGATGTTGGATCCCATAAAGTGTATCCACGTGCTTCAAAAGTATTTCTGATTCCACCGTTGGGGAAAGATGAAGCATCCGGCTCTTGCTGAACCAATAATGAACCATCAAATTTTTCAATTGCTCTACCATCTCCAGTTGGAGCAATAAAGCTATCGTGCTTTTCTGCTGTCGAACCAGTTAAGGGTTGGAACCAATGAGTATAATGTGTAGCACCTCTAGAAATAGCCCATTCTTTCATAGCAGTTGCAGTTTGGTCTGCCACTTTCCTATCAACTGGAGTACCATCCTCCATTGCTTTAAGTATACCCTTATACGCTTCGTCTGGAAGATATGAACGCATTACGAATTTGTTGAACACATTCTCTCCGTAGTAAGCCGAGATTTTGTTTTCTGGACGAGTAGGGAGTTTAGGCACACGTTCTAGAACATCGTGCATAACCTGTTGGCGATTCAAACTCATTTTATTGTGATTTGAGGGGTCTAGGGTGAGAAATTATTATACAACCGCAAAATTACACTCCATTTTAGGGGGTGACAACATAAAAAATACATAAAATCATTAACAACACCCTATTTTTTAGGGGGATAACTTTGAAAAAAGATCGAAATCTACTTTTTAACTATCCAATTTAGAGAGGAAGCATCTTTGTTATCTAAAGAAAGTGAGTAAACACCACTTGAAAGAGCACTCATGTCAATATTTAGTAAATACCCTGATCCAGGTGTAAATTCTCCTGAACTCACAAGCGATCCCATGGCATTCCTCAATTTCCAAACCACATCAGAAGTCCAATTAATGAGCTTGACTTTAACAACATCATGAGTTGGGTTTGGAAAAACCACAACCTCTTGTTCTACAACACTCTCCTCAACTTCCTCTAAATCAGAAATTAAATCTGTTTCAAATCTAAATGCATGGCTTATATACTTTCCAAAATCTTCTTCAATAACATACATATTACCTCCCGATACTTTTTTCAATCTTGCATATCCTCCGCCATCGTTATTTGCCCAAAAGCTGATTCCATCGTCATCTGAATCCATTACGTTGAATCTGTAACATCCCGTGTTCAATTCAAGTGTATCTCTATAATGAGTGTTTGGAATATCATATGTTCTAGACCAAATAATCTCTCCTTCACTGTTCCTAATCTCAGTAGAAGTCTCCTGAGGCATGAGGTTGGTTTTAACCCAAATAATGATTCTATTGTCGTCAAGGTCGTTATACGAATATGTATTCACTCTTTCAAATTGAGAATAAGCAAGTCCATTTGTGTTTTCTTGATCTCCTACCATATCTACACTTACCATAAATGTCATTATCCCTTCATTTCCACCTTCAGTATAAGTCGGATCATTAAATGGCAAACTAACTTCTCTTGTTTCTAAAAATTCTAATGGATCACTAGTCGTCCAAGTAAATGTTTGCACCCCACTCCCCTCAATTCCATATTCAAAAACACACTCACTCAAAGGAGTCGTGCCATTATTTCTAATTAATACGATGGGATCCTCACAGACGGGATTCCACCTTGAAAGGACCTTCCTGTTATTAGGAGCTATGATATCCATCAACTCAACATCGTGAGTCATGTTAGGAGCACCATACGAAATTATTTGGCCTTCCATGCGATAATTACCATGTGGATCATGAGTGATATCATATTCTACAGTGAATTCATCATCCACAATCCCGGTTAATTCTATATCCTGTTGAGTCACCTTGTCTCCAGGGCACCATGCAGCTCTGTCATAAATCCAAGTTCCTCCTTGAGGATAAAGAGGATTATCAGCGCACTCCTGCATTATTTCCCAACTCCAATGTTCTATGCCATCAACTTTTACTGTGTGTGTGTTGTAACAGAATTCAGCGCAATTATTTCCAGTTCCAAATCCATGTCCACTTGCACGAGTAACAAGCTTAAACATTTCTTCTCCTGCTTCTGCTTCAAATGTGTATGGCAAAACATTATCGTCCCAATTATTCAAATAATATGTTCCATTCCAAAACCTCTCAACATCAACCACATCCCTTGGAGGAGTGCCGTGAATAAAGGCAAATTTCATGTCTAATAATTCTTGCCAGTTACCTGCTTCAAGCTCAACACTATCCCTTAGTAAGGGTAAGTAATCAGTAACATCATAAATCCACGTCCAACCATCAGGGCCTAGAGTTAGATTAATACCATATGGCGTAATGAATCGGCCAATTTCATACCTATCAATAACTTCATATGGCACTCCGTAGTATTCTAAAAGACTCGTATTGTCATATTCAAAAGATTCACCAATTAATAAGTAAGATGAAAGAGTATCCCCTAGTTGATTTGTTGTAATTACTTCCAAACCTTCTGGCCATCCGTATTCAATGTTTGTCCAATCAACACTGTTGCCATTTACTTCATATGAAACTATGCTATGAGGCGGAACTTCAACTTGCTCTTCAATTGTTTCAAAAACTTGAGATGTTGAAACATTATCCGATTGAACAAACTTGAACGCTGGTCTATAATTGCTGTCTCCTCCAGGTACAAATGGATCTTGGAATAGCTCTGAAGCATCGTATTCTTTTCTTCCAGCATTTCCAAAGTAATAACCTCCAAACGGAGAGCCTACAATGTCATTTTCAAAAGTCCCGTTTACTCCATTGAAATCATAAGAAGCCATCAAATTTGAGATAGATGGGTGAGAACTATAGTCTGATGTATATCTCCATTCATTAATAGTTTCTGCATCAAGCGCCTCGCTCCAAATCCTAAAGTCTTCTACGTCACCTTTGTAGTTGTTTCCGTTCCAGGCAGATGCGCCTAAGAACATTCTTACAATTTCCCCGAATAAATTGTCTTTGTTCTCACCTGTATGCCAAACCTGACCATCTCTAACAATGCTCATCGTTCCTTCAGTTGCATTTTTCACAAATGCCCAATGAGTCCAATTCCCCTCCAATTCACTTTCTTCACTCCATTGATCAATTCTATCATATCCACCATCATACCCAGCGTCCCAATAAACTCTAGAATTACTCCAAGGTATATGAGTGTTTATCTCCCTTTGGTCATATACATTTACCCCTTCAAAAACAGTAGTATTATAAGGAATCGACTCATCACCTCTCAACCAAAGTTCTAATGTTATTTGATCGTTTAAATCTTGAAGTGCACTTGATAATAGCTCCATATAATCGCCACCATCAAAATTTACATATCTGCCTTGAGGTGTCATAGCAATGACCTTGTCTGGAGCGCTTGTGAAATCACATGATATTGAACTAGAATTTTCAACGCTTAAGTCGAGAAGTAGATTAGATTCTCCATTCCAAATAATTGGTTGATTTAAGCCAAACTGTACATCAAAAGAATAATCAGTGTTGTACTTATAAACTTCATTCCACCCCTTTAATACTGGCTGAGAAATAGTTTCATTTTCAGTGAATTGATACCTCAAAGTAGTAACCCCATAGCTAAAACCAGTACTTGGCAATCTTATCTCATGGATAGGCTGATTAGTTACTAGCCCCATTGCAACAAGCTCATCAGCTGTATAAATCATTTGAATCCTTTGACTTGTTGTAAAATCAAATACCTCCCAAACAGATTCTGTACCCTCTTGCTCTGCAATATTTTCAGATCCATCAAACTCATTTATTGTCCTTGACAATTCGCTAACTACAGTGTTATATGGCGTACCTCCTTCAGGTTCAAAGACCATGTTCTCAACTTCAAAGTCAAGATTATTAATCTTATACAATGGATGAGTATAATATGTAGAGTCCAGAAGGCCCGTGTGGTCAAATAAGTAATTATATGTTAGGTAATCCCACTCTCCACATGCATAACCCAAATTACCTGCAGTACCATCCTCAAAACACTTTAGGTTGTAATACATGAGAACCTTTCTGTATTCCTCTCCATTATCTGATGCTGGAAATTCAAACCATCTTCTTCCGGGAGAATCATATGAAGTTTCAGGATTGTTTTGGGCATCCCAAGTGAAGGTTTGCACCCAAGTAGTGTCTTGAGCTACTACATCTTCTAAAGGAACTATGAAACAGGTGATTAAAAGTGTAAATACAAGAATGATTAATCTATTCATAGCCATGAAATTAAGATAAATTATTTTGTTCTTCCCGGATACTGTTCAAGTGCTAAAGCCAAACACTTAACTGCACGTTCTAAAAGCGGAAGATCTAAGACGTATGCTATTCTCACTTCATCCGCTCCTGCACATTCTGATGCATAAAATCCTGATGCCGGAGCCATCATTACTGTGTACCCTTCATGAGAAAAGTGCTCTAGCATCCATTGGCAAAAAGCATCGCTAGAATCTATAGGTAATTTACAAACAGCGTAGAATGCCCCTCCAGGTTTGGGACATGTTACACCAGGAATTGCATTCAAACCCTCAACAAGTAAATCTCTCCTCTTAACGTATCTATTTCTTACGTCTGAAAAATATTGCTCAGGTGCTTTAAGAGCTGCTTCTGAAGCGATTTGGCCAAACGTAGGTGGTGACAACCTAGTCATAGCAAACTTCATAACAGTATCCTTAAGCTGCTTGTTTTTAGTAATTAAAGCACCGATTCTCGCTCCACACATGCTATATCTTTTCGAAACAGAATCAATAAGCACTACGTTTTCCTCAATTCCATCTAATTGAAGTACTGACTTGGCCACAGCACCATCGTAACAGAACTCTCTGTAAACTTCATCAGAGAATAAATAGAGGTCATTATCGCTGACTATTTGGGCCAAATTATCTAGAGCTTCAGGAGCATATACTTTACCTGTAGGATTGCCCGGGTTACATATTAAAATAGCCTTTGTTTTAGGAGTAATCTTTTTTTCAAACTCACTAATAGGAGGAAGTTCAAAACCATCATCAATTACAGCTGTGACTGGAACAATGTTGACTCCAGCCATTTGAGCGAATCCTCTATAATTTGCATAAAAAGGCTCAGGAATGATTACCTCATCTCCAGGATCCATGCAAGACATAAATCCAAACACCAATGCCTCTGACCCTCCTGTTGTCACAACTATTTCGTCAGAGTTCACATCTATGCCTGCACCCTTATAATATTTAGAAAGACCATCTCTATAGCTAGCATATCCTTCAGAGGGACTGTACTCAACAACAGTACGTGAATCAGCTTTTAATTCTTTTAGTGCTACTTCAGGTGTATCAATGTCAGGCTGTCCAATATTTAGATGAATTACCTGTTTTCCTTCAGCCTTTGCTGCGTTAGCAAATGGCATCAATTTTCTAATAGGACTGCTAGGCATTGCGTTGCCTATAGACGAAATTTTTGGCATATCTATTCTTGCTTTTAGGAAGGTAAAAGTAAGACCAAAATTTCTAGATGTGCTTGTACATCATTTTATGAAGGCCCACGTTTCTTACTTCGTAAGCGTCGCACTCATATCCATCATCACAAGAGGCGTAAATAAACCCAAGTTTTGAATAAAAACCCCAAGCGATTTCTCTGGCGTCGCACCAAATGGTTTGGGCTTCATTTTTAGAACACAAATTTTCAGCATGATTAATAATAGCCGCACCAATCCCCATTCCTTGTACGGATTCTAATACCCCCATAGCTCTAAGCCTATAAACTTTTGTACCTTTAAAAATCTCTGGATATCTATCGCAATCTTGAATAAACAAAGAGGCGCACCCTACAATTTCACCATTAATAACTCCGGCCAAATGTATTGCACCTTCACTTTCATCAATGTCAATATTTGCCTCAGATGCAGAGTTTAAATATTGCCAAAGCACCTTAAAACGCACCTCTCTCAGATCCTTAGCTTTTACACGACGCACTTCAATCATCTCCTAAAGATTTGGCCCAATTTCTTCTGTCCTTTTTTGTTGGCCTACCAAGACCTTTGGGCCTATCAATATTAGCAAGTTTAATCATTTCTAGCTTTTCCAATTGTTCTTTTGAAGTGATATCTTCTGAATAATCCGAAACCAAAGAAGCTCCAACCCTGCTTTTGGGAAATGATAATACCTTATAAGTGTAAAAGATTGCGCCCTTTCTAATTGTGAATTCCTCTCCTTCTTTTAAAACCTTAGACGCTTTCACCTTTTTTCCATCCACTTCAACCTTGCCGTCTCTACACAACGAGCTAGCCATTGACCGTGTTTTGGCAACTCTTATAGCCCAAATGTACTTGTCAATTCGCATCCTTAAAGCTATTTGATTTAGGCCAAATCTAAATCCAATCTTTTCCTCAAATCCTCTAAAACAGGATTCTTCTCAGCCATCTGCATATACTTCTCCTTGTCAGTTAGAAACACTTTAGGAACATCATCACTTGTCTTTTCTAACTTTATAGATAATTCTAAATCTGCACACTTCAGTACCTGTCTTAGGTGAAATAACAGGCCAACCCTTTCACTATTGAGCTGCTCCTCCTGCAATGCGTTTTTTACCTCAAACCTAACATTTTTGCCCATCAATACTACGTCACACATAGTTAGTGAAGACACTAAACTCACCCTGTCCTGTTTTCTTTTAATATCTATAAATGAATTCCAAGCCTCCTGTACTTTCTCTTGAGTTGGCTCTTCAGTCCACGATTGATCCACAATATTTTCTTCTCCTACTACTTGCCCGTGATTTGGTTCTGCCAGAGCAGCAGATTTACCAGCAAGTGCTACTCCCTTTTTTCTAAGAACACCAGTTGGCTTAACCTTAGCTGCAGGAACTAGTGCTGGTGGAGTAGGTTCTTGTACAGTCTTAATTGTAGCTTCTGTATCAGCTACAGGAGGTGGGGAAACTTCTGTAACAACATGAATTCCATCTACTTTAGGCTTAGAAGCTTCAACAGAAGGCGCCAAGCCTTCTGGAGCAATTAAGTCGTCAGTTTTTTTTTTCTCCGCCGACTGCAGAGAACAAATTTTCATAATCGCTAATTCAACCAAAAGCCTTTGATGTTGGGACATTCTGTATTGAGTGTCTGCCTCATTTAAAACTTCAATGGCTCCAATAATAAAATACAAATCTGCTATTGCAGCTTGTTCGGAATATTTCTTCTTTACTTCGGGCGTGGCCTCAAAAAGATTAAGTGTCTTTTGATCTCTACACACCAAAAGATTCCTAAGATGTGAGCCCAAACCATTTATAAAGTGATGCGCATCAAAGCCCCTAGCTAAAACCTTGTCGAATAAAAGAAGCGAATCTGGAATATTAGCCTTCAAGGCATAATCCACCACTTGAAAATAAGTGTCGTGGTCAAGAACATGCAGTTGGTCTGTAACTACATCATATGTGAGTTCCTTACCAGCAAATGCGACAAGCTGATCGAACATACTCAGAGAATCTCTCAGAGCGCCATCTGCCTTTGCAGCAATAACATGCAGCCCCTCTTCAGAAGCATTAACCCCCTCCTTTGCAGCAATGTCTTTCAGATGATCAACCATGGACGGTACTGAAATCCTATGAAAATCAAAGATTTGGCAACGAGATAAAATAGTCGGTATAATTTTTTGCTTCTCAGTTGTAGCTAAAATGAAAACTGCATGAGCAGGTGGTTCTTCCAATGTTTTAAGAAAAGCATTAAATGCTGCTTGACTTAGCATATGTACCTCATCGATAATGTACACTTTGTATTTACCGTATTGAGGTGGAATGCGAACTTGATCGACTATACTTCGGATATCTTCTACTTTGTTATTCGAAGCTGCGTCGAGTTCGAATACATTAAAAGATATTGCATCGTCATCAGGAGAAAAGCCATTTATGGCGCGGGCAAAAATTCGGGCTGATGTTGTTTTTCCGACACCCCTTGGCCCGCAAAAAAGGTAGGCTTGTGCGATTTGTCCTGTAGAAATAGCCTGTTTAAGAGTCTGAGTAATCCCGTCTTGGCCTACAACTTCATCCCATTCTTGTGGGCGGTATTTCCTTGCAGAGACTAAGTATTGGGTATCACTCATATTGCGAATATCGTTTTGAATTGGGGTCTAAACAAAGCTAGTTTTACACACTAAACAAACAACCATAAAGTTTTTAGCTAGAACTTTGTTGATTTCCTAAGTATTACGTAGTTTTGCGGCCCATTAAAATCATTTTACAATGAATAGATACGAAACTGTTTTCATTATGACTCCCGTGCTATCTGCAGAACAGGTAGCGGAAACAGTTGAGAAGTACCGTGCATTTATCGCTGACAACGGCGGCAAGATCCTCCATGAGGATGCATGGGGGCTTAGAAAACTCGCTTACCCAATCCAAAAGAAGTCTACTGGCTTCTATCATCTGATTGAGTGGGAAGCTGAGGGCTCTACAGTCCGTCCCTTCGAGACTGAATTCCGTCGCGACGAGCGAATCATTAGATTCCTCACAACTGCAATGGATAAGCACCACATCGCATATGCGGAATCTAACCGCGATAAGTCTAACCGCAAGGCCGAGCCTGAAAATGATGCTACTGCATCTGAGGTTCCAAACGCTTAATCCCTAGAAAATATGGCAGATAAGCAAGTACGTTACTTACAAGCTATCGATATTGAAACCAAAGCACAGCGCTACTGTCGTTTCCGTAAAAAAGGTATCAAGTACATCGATTACAAGAATCCAGATTTCCTTTTAATGCTTTGTAACCCACAAGGTAAAATCTTACCACGTCGTTTAACCGGTACAAGTCTGAAGTATCAGCGCAAGGTTGGCCAAGCTATTAAAAAAGCTCGTCACTTAGCACTTATGCCTTATGTAGCTGACAACCTCTTCTAAAAAGTGTCATGGATATTATTTTAAAAGAAGACATCGACCAGCTAGGTAGCAAGAATGACATTGTTACTGTAAAAACTGGATATGCTCGCAACTTCCTTATTCCTCAGGGCAAGGCAATTGCAGCAACTGAATCAGCTAGAAAGGTAGTTGCTGAAGTAATTCGCCAACAGGCACACAAAGAGGCTAATGCAATTGAAGCAGCTCAAGGAGTTGTTGACGCACTCAATAACCTAAGTGTTAAGATTGGTGCTAAGGCTGGAGAATCCGGAAAAATATTTGGTTCTGTAAACAGCATCCAATTAGCTGAGGCTATTCAAGCTGCGGGATACGACGTAGAACGCAAGCAGATTAAGCTTTCAAACGATACAATTAAAGAACTTGGTTCATACGAGGCTACAGTTAAAGTCTACAAGGACTCTGTTGCAACTGTAAAGTTTGAAGTTGTAGCTGAATAAGCTCAAACAAATACACTTTTAAGAAGGCTCGCTTAGGCGGGCCTTTTTACGTTATAAATTTGAGGCACGTGGTAAAGTCAGAATTTAAATTAAAAAGTGATTTCTCTCCTCGCGGCGATCAGCCCGAAGCGATTGACCAACTTGTTGATGGAGTTAATTCCGGTAGCGAACATCAAGTACTTCTTGGAGTAACTGGGTCAGGTAAAACTTTTACTGTAGCCAATGTTATATCCCAAACAGGGAGACCAACTCTTGTACTTTCTCACAACAAAACTCTTGCCGCTCAACTATACAGCGAATTCAAAGCATTTTTCCCCGACAATTTAGTCGAGTATTTTGTTAGCTACTACGATTACTATCAGCCTGAAGCATTTATTCCAACAACAGGAACATACATTGAAAAGGAACTTCAGATTAATCAGGAAATTGAAAAGCTTAGATTAAGTACTACTTCTTCTTTATTAAGTGGACGTAGAGATATAATTGTTGTAGCAAGTATTAGCTGCATATATGGAATTGGAAACCCAAATGAGTTTCACAAAAGCGTAATTGAAATCAATAAAGGAATGAAGATTAGCCGCAATACTCTTCTTCATATGCTTGTAGATAGTTTGTATAGTAGAACACAACTTGATTTGGTCAGAGGATCTTTTAGAGTGCAGGGTGACACAGTGGATGTTTATATGGCATACGCAGATTACGCTCTTAGAATTTCATTCTGGGGAGATGAAATAGAGAGTATCTACACAATTGATCCTGATAATGGACAGAAGATTTACGATTTTGACACCTTCAAAATATATCCAGCAAATCTTTTTGTAAGCAGTAAGGAAAATACCGACAAGTGTGTTTGGGAAATCCAACAGGATTTAGAAAAGCAAAAACAATTTTATCTCGATCAGGGACATGAAGTAGAAGCTCAAAGATTAGAAGAGCGAACCCTCTATGATTTAGAGATGATAAAGGAACTTGGATATTGTTCTGGAATCGAGAATTACTCAAGATATTTTGATGGTAGAAAAGAAGGAGAGCGGCCATTCTGTCTATTAGACTACTTCCCTGAAGACTTCCTTTTAGTTGTTGATGAAAGTCATGTAACAATCCCTCAGGTTGGAGCGATGTATGGAGGAGATAGATCAAGAAAAATCAACTTAGTTGAGCATGGGTTCAGACTTCCGTCTGCTCTTGATAATAGGCCTTTGACAGCAGAAGAGTTTACAGGTATGCTAAATCAATGCATTTATGTTAGCGCTACACCAGCTGATATAGAGCTAGAAAGAGCTGGTGGTGTTATTGTTGAGCAAGTAATTCGACCAACAGGACTTCTTGACCCACCAATCGACGTAAGACCTTGCACTCATCAAGTAGACGATTTAGTTGAAGAAATCAAAAACACAGTCGGAGACGGAGACAGAGTCCTTATAACAACTCTCACAAAAAGAATGGCTGAAGAGCTCACCAAGTATCTAGAAAGAATCAATATTTCTACTAGGTATATTCACTCAGATGTCAAAACTTTAGAACGTGTTGCAATTCTTCAAGACCTTCGTGAAGGGGTTTTTGATGTACTAGTTGGTGTAAATCTTTTAAGAGAGGGTTTGGACTTACCTGAAGTAAGCCTTGTTGCAATTATGGATGCAGATAAAGAGGGGTTTTTAAGAAGTGTCAGGTCTTTAACCCAAACTGCAGGAAGAGCTGCCCGAAACATAAATGGAAGAGTAATTATGTACGCAGACAAAATAACTCGAAGCATGAAACAAACCATTGATGAAACCATAAGGCGAAGAGAAAAGCAGGAAGCTTACAATAAAAAAACAGGCCAACAACCTCAACAAATCAATAGGGAAAAGCACAGCCTTCATAGCCAAAGTCATCACGTAACTAGAATGCCTCAAAATTTAGCAGTAGAGCCAGACCAACAGCTCATAAAACCAGCTTCAGACCCTGTTCTAAGAACTATGAAAATTGAGGAACTCAAGAAAATGTCTGACTATGCAAAAACAGCTATGATTAAAGCCTCTAAAAACATGGATTACCTAGAGGCTGCAAGATTAAGAGATGAGTATTTTGCTCTTGAAAACTTAATTAAACTACGCAGCAAGTAGGGAGTATCTTTACAGCGTGAAAATTGCAAGTGTTATTACTTTATTATTCATCCTATTAGTTTGGGGTTGCAGATCTTCTGAGGAAAACTCTACTGTTTCTAAAGAGATAGTTAGCATGGAACTTGCGCCATTCAATATTGACACATGTTATGTAGTTGGAGACACTCTTCACGCGAGCGTATCATATTCAGGTGGCTGTGGCAATCATAAGTTTTTACTTGAATCAAATGGAGTCCTCTTAAAAAGTTTACCTCCAAAGCAACCACTTCGCCTTGAACATCGTTCTGATGTTGATCCTTGCAGGTCTATGATAATTGAAAATTTAAAATTCGACATAAGTGATTACAGAGGAACGCCTCATGGCACCACTATTCTTATGTTAGAAAATTGGAATACAACCCTGAGTTATTCGTATTAAAATGAAAAACATACTTTCACTTGCCTTAATTCTTTTATTGTGCGTTAAATCATTTAGTGATGTTTATGGCCAAATCAATTACGGCGGCGAACCTTCATTCATAGTAAATAAAGAAAGTATTAACTCTACACAAATTCAGCTTCCTGAAATAGACAGAGAAACTCTAGCTGAAGAAGATGCTGTAACTGACAAATTCAAGGATATTCCTTGGAGATTTGGAGTAGAAAATGCCGTTGACATTAGTCCTGAAACTCATGGATACTGGACTGTTGAGGGAGACGAAAATGTTTGGAGAATCTCAATAACTGGAGAGGATGCAACATGTATGTCAGTGAGATTTTCAGAATACAATCTAGAAAAAGGCGCTTATTTATTTATTTGGTCTCCGATTACACATCAATATATCGGTCGCTTTGATCATAGAAATGTGAAGGATTGGGGAGGTTTAGCTACAGGAGTAATAATTGGTCCTGAGATAATTGTTGAATATCATCAACCAATCTCAAGAGGCACAACTGCTCCAATTAGAATAGACCAAGCAGTTTATGGCTATAGAAGTCTTCTTAATTATGCTGAAGATGTTGCTGCTCAGTTTCGAGGCCCATTTGGAAACTCTGGAGCGTGTAACATTAATGTAAACTGCCCTGAGGGAGCACCTTGGCAGACAGAATCAAGAAGTGTAGCAATTATTGTTGAAGGGGGTTGGGGAGCATGTACTGGAGCTTTAATAAATAACACTTCAAATGATGGCACTCCATATTTCCTAACTGCAAATCACTGTCTTGGGAACCCTGGTTCTTGGCTTTTTTACTTTAATCACGAAAGCGCATCTTGTAGCGGTTCGACTGGACCTACAAATCAGAGCATAAGCGGAGCAACAACTTTAGTAAGTAATGGTTCTTCTGATTATGCTCTTTTAGAATTA
>CEUK01005548.1_pt1 | contig 13912 bp, 10 predicted proteins | sample 356451 | NCBI WGS metagenome assembly CEUK01 (sample SAMEA2622843, study PRJEB7988) | marine metagenome | isolation source: saline water (ENVO:00002010), including
TTTTCTGGAGAACAAAATCACGGTGAGCAGAGCGACCAAACCACTGAGAATGTAAATCACAGTATCTGCACTAACCATGTCAAATGGTTGCCCTCTGAGTATTTGAAGGCGTGTTCTTTGCTTGAATCCTCAGATGTAGTCTGAAAGCGTGGTTAGGGCATAGAGGGGGATTCCGGCGGCTTCGAAGGCAGCCTGCCCCCCTTCTTCACGATCTACGATGCTAATACAGGCTACAACATTACATCCGAGTTCCTGCAATCTCTCAACCGCCTTCAATGCGGAACCTCCAGTTGTAGTTACATCTTCCAAAATCAAGACCCGATCCCCGGATTGAATCGTGCTACCCTCAATACCCGGGGGATTTCCTGTTTTTCGACCACCTCTACCCTTTGGCTCTTTGCGCATGATGAATCCGCGAAGTTTGCTACCGACGCCTGCTTTTGCAATGGCAATTCCAGTCAGTGGAACCGCGCCCAACTCTAGACCACCAACAACATCCACCCCCCCTTCGATTTTCCCAATCTGATCATGAATGAGCACCCCGAGTAAATGCGCCGATTCGGGATCGCACATGACTGGCTTTGTATCGAAAAAATGTCGGCTGGTGCGACCGGAAGCCAACGTGAATTCCTCATTCTCGGCACAAAGGTAGGCCAGATTACGGACTTTCTCAATCAATCTGAGTCGTGCTTCGCCACTTTCAGTAGTCTCTGCCATGCTTCCGCCCGCTATGCGTTTTTGTCGACCTTCCATGAACCTTCGCTGAGTTACGTCACACTTCCTACGGAAGTGCATAGCCCATTGCGAATGCTTTTGGGCGCCCGAGAACCCTCGTGCCATGTTCGCACGGAGGGTTGAGATGTCAGGGGGGAGTGTGGGTCGCCCGATTTCTCCATTGGATAGTGAACGCTTGCAACAGGAGATTGATGCGTATCAATCCAAACTTGATGATCAATGTGAGTCGTTATACAAACTCGCGAATGAAGCCCGGAGCAAGGGATTTGATCTGAGTGAAACAGTCGAAATCCCTCGAGCAATCGACCTTGCGGATCGCGCAGAAAAGTTGCTCCTTGACTACCTCATCGCACCAGAATATGGTTTTGAAGACCCGATTCCGATTGCTGAAGATATCCGTACTCTTCTGAAAGAAAAAGATTCCAGAGAAGATGCAGCTATCGATATGGCGGTGAAAGTCGCGATTCAGATGCATGACCGCACCGGTGATGTACAAAAAAGCATAGACACCGGATTACGAGTGGGTCTAGCGGTACTGACTGAAGCAGTTCTAGTCGCACCACTGGAAGGCATTGGTCAAGTTCGAGTCATGAATAATTTGGATGGGACCCGCTTTGTCTCGATCGATTTTTGCGGCCCGATTCGTGCGGCAGGTGGTACTGCTCAAGCCCTCGCTGTATTGATTGCTGACATGATTCGACGGGCGCTTAATTTGGAGAAATACGAACCATCCATCCCAGAAGTGGAGCGAGTCAAGGAAGAGTTCGGCCTGTATCGTGGTGGATTGCAATACAAACCTCCACCAGAAGAAATCGAGATGATTGTCAAAGCCTGTCCAATCATGGTGAATGGTGAGGAAACTGAGGATATCGAATGTGCAGGTTTCCCAGAAGTTCGCAATATCGTCGAGCCGAACAATACCCCTCGGAAACGAATTCGTGGTGGTGTGATGCTGGTGATCGGTGAAGGCCTTTGTCTGAAAGCATCAAAGATTCAGAAACATACCGAGAGACTGAAAGTTCCGGGTTGGGATTTCATCTCAACCTTCGCCTCTCGACAGAAGAAAGCCGATGATTCTGAAGGCCTTAAGAAACGGAAACTCAAGACAGATGACCGCTTCATGCGTGACATCATTGCAGGCCGCCCAGTCTTTGGTGAACCAAATACTGCGGGTGGGTTCCGGCTGAGATACGGCCGCCCTCGCACATCTGGTTTGGCCGCAGCAGGAGTACATCCTGCATCGATGCACGCCATGGGGGACTTCCTCGCTGTTGGCACACAAATGAAGATTGAGCGACCAGGGAAAGCCTGCGCAGTCGTTCCATGTGACGAATTAGATGGTCCGACAATTCTTCTCAAGAGTGGTCGATATGGGCGGATACAATCCGCCGAAATGTGGCACCGTGTTGAAGGTCAATTGCAGTCGATTTGGGATAATGGAGAATTGATGATTGGTTATGGAGAGTTCGCTGAAAACAACAAACCATTGGTTCCTTCTGGCTATGTCTCCGATTGGTTTGCAAGTGATTTATTGGAATCACTTGACTCCGAATCGAAGGTAGATCGTTTCGCGCAAATCTTGGGGGTAAGTCGTCGCCGATTACCACCTGGAATACCTGCGACGGGACAGGTTGGTGTTTCGGATGACTCACTGGAACACCATCGATGCCAACGTTTGTGGCATCGAACCCTATCAAGAATGATACTTGATTGGGAATCTGTAGTCGAAATTTCTCAACATTTTTTGACAGCAATCCCACCCCCGTGGAATCTTTGGTGGAACGATTTGCCATTGGAATTCATTCCCTACCTCATCGACTCACTACTCCTTGGAAAAACTGAGAATGCGACCCATCTCGAAGATGGGATTCAGATGTACCCCCATCCAGATCGCATCTGGTTCCGTTTACCGAAAGCGGTCGAAAATTGGATCGCCATCGACCATACTCCTGCCGAACTTCCAAGCAATGGGAGCACCCATTCTACCCAAACTACCAATCAACAAAATCTACCCAAACAGATGCCAGGTCCTCACCAATCGATACCTGATTCCGTTCTGGGGAATTGGTCCAGTGGCACCCACCATCAAGAACACGGCATTATCAAATCTGCGTTAATGGTTCTCGGCATCCCCCATGTTCATGATGGCCCTGACTTACTCATCATGCATGGCTGGCAGCCACTTTTGGAGGGATTGGGATTGCAAATTGCATCCAAAGTTGGGGCGAATCCGAGCGTTAGAATCGATGCTAAAGCACACATTGATGACCGCCTAAATCGATTGGTCAAATCAATAAAAATCATTCAGGAAGAAACTCTTCGAGTTGATGATTTAGAACAACGTCGTTCCATTCCACGAATTGCTGCGGAAACCGCTGCGAGGCAGCAGGGAAAGAGCATTGCTGAAACTGAACAGGCAGGACGAGATGCCGCCGCTACGATTCCAGATGATGGTCCCCAAGACAAGGACGCACTCCTTGCAGCGGAACAGTTGATGGATGAACATGCCGTTGATGGTGCACTATGGTTGGTCAAGAAATGTAGCGATTTACGATGGGTATCTGCCGCACCCTGCCGCGTTGGCTGTCGAATGGGTCGTCCTGAAAAGGCCGCTCCTCGGGAGATGAAAGGGAAGCCACACAGTATATTCCCGATCGGAAACGAAGGTGGCCCACAGCGATTGATTACACAAGCTGCAAACAAGGGCAGTATTATGGTGACTATGGGTACCAGAGAGTGTATCAAATGTGGTCAGAGGACACCATACACAATTTGTCATCATCGAAGTATACCCAATGACCCCACCGAGTGTGGTGGCAAGACCAAGCCCGTCGTTGACAATCAACAAAATCAGGGTCGGCGAAAGGGTATCAATCAGACAGTGAATATTCCAGAATTGTTGGAAACCAAGCGAATCAAATTGGGATTGGATCGAATTCCAAAGAAATTCAAGGGCGTCAAGGGTTTGACCTCAACCGAGCGGTACCCTGAACCCTTGGAAAAGGGTATTTTGCGTGCAAAACATGCTCTTCCTTGTTTCAAAGCCGGTACCGTTCGATACGATATGATCGATGTACCAGTCACTCATTTCAGAGCCAAGGATATCGGTACATCAGTCGAGCGATTGGTTGAACTTGGATATACACATGATATCGATGGACAACCTCATACTCGACCCGAACAAATTGTTGAGTTGTATCCTCAAGATTTCATCCCCAGCCGAAAGGCGGAGGACTATCTCCTTCGCGCGAGTGCTTTCATCGACGAACTTCTTGTCCGATTCTACGATATGGAACCCTTCTATGAAGCAAAGAGCGCTGATGATTTGGTTGGCCACTTGTGTGTGGGTCTCGCACCTCACACATCGGGTGGAGTGTTGACTCGAATCATCGGCTGGTCCAATGCCAGCGCAGGGTATGGTCACACCTTGTATCATGCAGCGAAACGACGTAACTGCGATGGAGACGAAGATGCTCTGATTCTGTTGTTGGATTGTCTCCTAAATTTCAGTCGAGTGTTATTACCGAGCAATCGAGGTGGGCGGATGGATGCCCCTCTGACCCTTTCGACAAGGCTGAATCCAGAGGAGTTGGACAAAGAAGCGCTGAACGTGGATACCGCATGGTGGTATCATCGGTCGTTCTTTGAAGCAACTCAAGATCAGCCACAACCCTATGAAATTGCCAATCAGATGGATATTGTCGAACGACGAATCGGTACGATCGGCGCAGTCCGAGGATACGGGTTTACTCACGATGCAAATTCGATAGATTCTGGACCTCTAAACTCGTCCTACAAAACACTCGAAACCATGATTGACAAAATGAATGCCCAATTACTACTCGGTCAACGCTTGAGGGGTGTAGACGTTCGCAATGTCGCCAGTCAAGTGGTCGAATCTCACTTCTTGCCGGATTTACGGGGCAACTTGGTGGCGTTTACCCGTCAGAAATTCCGATGCGTCCGATGCGGCGAATCATATCGTAGATATCCACTGTCTGGATATTGTATCAAAATCAAGAAGCAAGATTTCCGGAGTGCATCACATTTCACCAAGGAAGAGCAAACATGTGGTGGAAATTTAGCACTCACTGTCAGCGAAGGTGCTGTACGAAAATACATCCGTGTAATGCAGCATGTAATCGACCATTATGGCGTTGACATGTATACACGTCAACGTGTCGACGGTTTGGTAAACAGTACCGATTCGTTGTTCAAAAATGATCGGGTCAAAGTGTTCACACTCGATGATTTCGTGAGCGGGTAATTGCTCATCAATTGTCGGAATCTTCTCCACTCAATTGTCGCCACAAATCGCTAACTGTACGTATATTCTCATCGTGCTCAACCTTTCCAGTCAAACCTTCAGTGGTACCCTTGCCCAATTCATCGTCTTGTTCAACAGACTCTTTATCGACAAATGCTTCAGTATCTCCATCGGCTTCCGCAGCCTGGGCAGCAAAATTTTCTCGCATACGTTTGCGTTGCATTTCTGCACTCTCGCTTTGCGGTTGCAACTCAAATCCAACCAAATCATCGACATCAACAGGATTTCCACCTGACATGGAATGTGCAAGTTGCTCCCACTCTTCCTTTTGCCGCCGTTTGTGAAGAGGCATGTTGCGCACACGAGATTCGTTTCGCCTACGCATAATTTCTCGGATTGTGCGATCGGCAATACCGAGGAATAAACCGAGTAGATTTGCAACCACGAACCCTTCCGTTCGGAATGGTTCCCATAGGTGCATGCCTAAACTCATCTCAGCACTGATGTATTTTGAGGGATAAACTTCGACCTCTCCATCGATAATGACGGTGGTGTAAAATGTGTGTTCGCCAGGGGGTAAAATCAACTGTTTGACACTGCAATCATCGGTCGAATTTCCTTCCCAAATCAGTAATAGTTCACCTTCATTCATCTCATGATGTATGCGAACAGTGACAATTGGTGCCGTGGCATTTTTCGGTTTGAAATCACAGTTCAAATCAACTGCAGTATCACGTTCAAGTCCAAACATATTTGGAACATCTAGGACGTATTTTCCATTGACTTCTCGGTCATGTTTGCTGACTTCATTCACCGCGACTGCATGAGAGTAGTGCATCCAGATTAGATTCAACAAAATCCAGGTGAGCAATGTTGCAATGAATCTTGTCCGCATATTTTTCTTGGATTCTTTCCGTGGTTTCTTGCCATCTGGGGATGCTTCTCGGGCCATCGCTTCATGGACCAGATTCACATTTTCACCCCAGCAATATCGAGGACGCGCCTCATCCACTCTAATTTACGCATCTTTCGTTCAGGATTCGTCCGTCCTGTCCAACGTCCGATCGAATCGGTTCGAAAGCCTCTGAGGTGAATCTGTTCAATCGCCACATTTTGAGATAATACAAAACATACAGCGCGGTCCCCATCGGTAAACCCACCAGGGTTATGCATCTCTTGCAATTTCTCAGGTGTTTGGTGGGTTAGGATAAGAGGCGTATTGTGTAAAATCAAAACCTCAAGCAATTCAATCCATTGCTTGACATTGTCTCCATGAGCATGCAAGACAAATGGGATCCCCTTTTGTGCCGCCTTCATCAGATCAGCCATTTCCCCATCGCCATCACTGACAATACACAATAGAGAGTCCCAAGCGATACCTGGATATTCCGATTCATTGAGCACACCCACGGCTCCATCCGCAGCGATCAGGCGGTGCCCCTCAACGATTGCATCATTGATATCTTCAGGTTCAGCTGCAGCTCCTAGGATGGTCAAAGGACTGAAATTCAGTGTATTTTGCAATTCAAAGGTGGTTTGTCTTCGTCCATTCTGTGACCAGGAAGGAACCAATTTTGACTTCGATTCACAATACCACAGTAAATCCTTCGCCGAATCCAAATCATCTTGCAAGCGCCATCCGAAGTCACTGCGGATGTCATCCTGAATTTGGACCAATCTAGAGTCCAATGCGCTCGTCACATCACGGCGAGGAATAGAGAACCTCAAGAACCCTCGTTTACAGGATGGACACTCCATGCCGATGCCGTTGCAACCCAAACCCATCGAAGATGCGGTTGTGACTGCACGGTACCCGTTTCTACCTCAGGCCAGCGCCGCAATGAAGGTACACATGGAAGCCAACAGTGTCGATTTGGAATCACTTGTCGATACTGAATGGCTCGAGGCCGTGCGAGTTCGTGCACGTGTGCGTTTGGTAGAATCCGTTGTCAGTAAGGAGGGCATTGACACTACCACTACCGTAGACATACATACGCCCTATGGGCAAATGGTGGAATGCCTTTCCTTCCTGTATGCAATGGTTACTGTCTGCGCCTCCTTCGATGAAAGGCTACTGGCTCGATGGGCAGAAGGTGAATCGAGCCGTGCCGATCAGTTGTGGGGGACCATTGAGTCGGAAACATCGTTCCAACGTCTTGCGGAAACCTATCTCAGTGACATCCGTATTGGTGAAAATGGGTATTGGGAAGTTCCGATGACAGATTTCATTGAAATTTGCCCAAAGATTAGCGGAGCCTATTGGCGCCTTCCAAATCGTCCGGTCCGGCAAGGTTGGGTGATATTGTCTCCCGCTTCAGGAGAGAATAGTCAGCAGCGCCTCTCACGTTTATTGAAAGAGAGAATTCGTACAAGGCTCATCGAGGATTGTCGTAAGCGAATGGAACTCATGGATGAGGCCTTTGTCGGACGCATGGCCGAAGAGGTGGGACGAATCGTTGGCTTGTTGAAACATCAAGCCAGTACAGAGGTCTCATTCACATCTGCAGATGAGGAAGATTGGCCCCCTTGCATGAGAGAAATATCCACACAACTCGCTCAATCCGTCAACGTGAATCACGTTGGTCGTGTATTCTTAGCGAGTATTTCACGGGTGATTGGATTGACAGTTGATGAAGCACAAGCATTCTTTGTCAATGCCCCTGATTATTCTGCGGAGACCACTCGCTATCAACTCACTCACGTCTATGAAAATGAGTACACTCCAGCTGGTTGTCCCAAGTTGCAAATCAATGCCTGCTGTCCAGTTTCTCGAGGGGATGTCAAATCAGATTTATGCAATCGAGAATGGATGGATCATCCACTCAAATATCTCCGTGCTAGGCAACGGGCAAAACATCGTGATGAACAACAGTCAGCAGCACCATAGGCACCACAAGAGTAGGGAATTAAACACCCCAATAACGACCTGTATCTTGCTTTGATTCCCACGAGCGAACGCCTGTACGAACGGCCCAGAAGATGAATAGTGACAAGATGGTGTTGCCCCAATCTTGGACAATCGTAGATACATCGTATTCGTATCCACTTCCATTGGCGATTTGAATGGCGACTTGCAAAGCCGCAGTCGCCATGGTCCACATGACGACTCCAAATGCAATCACCAAGATTGAACGTCCACTGAAGTTCCCCTTTTTCCATCGTAGGACCATCAACGAAAGGGCAAAAGCAAGCGCACCGAGGACAATCCATGTCAACGATTTCTGAAGAACTTCCAACCCGAGTAAAATATTACTGGTCTCCGTTCTAGAAACATCACCATACGTATCGTATCCCTCCACGACAGCGAGTAATATGGCAACGCCGGTAACCGCCCACAATAGTGAGGAGAGAATCGCCGCGTCGGCCGATTCTCTCATGTCTCTCATCAGCCGCTCTAACCGATCTTCAGCTCCAAGTCCCTTGAACAATAGGTAGACACCGAGAAGCAAAGGCATGGCTCCAATCAATGCTCCTCCACCGGGGAGAATCATACCCAGACCGAGAATCATCATGAATATCGAAATGGGAACTAGCAAACGCGCTCGCCATCGTGGATCTTCAATCGCTTTTGCGATGTAGTAGTACGTACCCTCTATGCCCTTGGATTGTCGGACGATGATTTTCTCAACATGGTCGATAGAAAGACGACTGGTTAAGATTGGCAAGACCGATTCATCTTCCATACCATCGGTAACCAAAATTCCCCGGTCTGGTTGAAATTCAGCGATAACATCTTCAAGTTGCTGTGCAATATTCCGATCGGATTTGACACCGACTCGTTCATCTCCGGTCAAAATAGCAATTTCAACTTCGTCGTTTGGATCAGCATTTTCCGCAATCAGGTCGTGTTGATGAAGTGCACCGAGGATGGCATTGGTATCACTTTCCTCGGGGTCAGCAATCCCTAGACGAAGTGCTGCGGTCAGGACTTGACGCCGTCCAACCACACTACCACGGATGCCCGCTTTGACGCCTAAATCGTTGTCACGATCGACGGTTATGACCAGTGTTCGGACCAGAATGACACCTCCCGCACCCCTAAGGGGGGTGCGACAGTGATTTCAATTGTTGGATAATTTCCCGCAAATTAAGCGGTATATGTGATTTCAGCCATACAACTCGGGCATGTAACCTTGATTGGTCGGACTGCAGGGATACCCAAAGCGGCGCTGCACTCTGGACAAATCACTGCCTGTTCAACCTGTGATTGTCTTGCCCTTCCTTCACGACTCGGGTCATATTTCGCTCTAAACTTTGAAGGATCCTGGATATAATTTGCAGATTGTCCCGACTGAGCAATAGGTCCTGCGTCGGTCTTAGTGAACGTGGATGGCGCCACAGTATCTCCACTTTTCCAAGCGTTGTATTGGGCCTCTACTTCTGCAGCACTCATTCGATAATCAGAACCGAATCGCGAGTATGCGAGCATCCGATCGTAATCATCCATCGCATCGAGTTTTGCCAAGGCCTCAGCAGGTAGCATGATTCTCAACCCCCGTACTCTCTGTTTAACTTAGCGATTTCTCTCTATTTGCTCATGGCATCAGGTGTTCGGATAGATTCTCAATCAGTCGTTCCATCAATGTATTTCCATCTGCCTGCACACCCTTTGCAAACCGAATTGAAACTGCAGTTTTTGCTTCAGTACCTGAATTTCGAACTGCAATTGATATTGCCAACCTATCCAATTCACCTGACAACAACAGTAGCCCCGGCTCACCTTCAACATCGACCCTTTGCAATGAAGTTCCACTCCACTCTTCTGAGATTTTTTGTACTAAATCTGCCAACTGATTTTCACCAGTCCATCGTTCACGGATACTGGGCTTAATCGATACGCGTTTCTTCCAACCCCCTGCGAATGCAGGAGAAACATCTGCGTGAAGAATGGTGTATCGAGCCATCAATGCAGCAATGAGGGTTGCAGTTCCGTCTCCGACCAAGCCCCATTTGCCGGCCTGATGAGGGATCTGTGTGGGCATTACGAGATGCCCGGAATCCTCGGTTCCAATCAGGCGTGGCATCCCCTCTGCTGCGATTATTTTCTCATTTGGGCCATCCCAAAGTGCAGCGGACAACCATCGATCCCCAACAGCTGTTGTGATTGATTGGTGAGTCCCCAAACGACTCAAATCTGCAGTCAATCCAAGATCGCTTTCGATGCTCGATGCCATCTTCCATTCGGAACTGTCACGAACAAGTGATGCTCGAATGATATCATCACACATTCGATCACCATCAACAATTTTCAGACCATCTGATGTTCCTTCGATGAGCAAGCATCTGTCCCCATCTCCATCCAAAGCTGCACCGATGATTTCTCCGGGTTTCCAAGGGACAACGCCCCCATTGTGTTCCAATCGCTGTGATATGCACCAAAGCAACCGATGCGCTGGCGGTTCCAGATTCAACTCGCTTGCTTTCCACTCTTGTGTTGGCGAAAAATCCCCGGCCCCACAATCTTGGTTGATGGGATCGAGTCGGCTGCTCACCTCAATTGCTGCGAGCCCATCCTCAGTCAATTGATCAGCCAACCAAGTCACGCCCGCACCACCCGAGCAATCGAGCAATAGCCCCGGAGATGCAATGGTTCCTGCCCAATTGATTGTATCAAAGTTGATTGAAAACAAGGATTCTAGTTCAGATACTCGATTGCGAATTGCGGTTTTGTAAAGACTCAAACCTTCAATTTCTTCGAGAACTTCTCCACTTTCTTGAGGTGCGGCACGGGACCCATCGGCCAATTCCCATGCCAACTTCGAGATTTGGTCTTCAGTTTCTGGCATGGATTTGTACCCCTCTGCATCGAATAATTTGACCCCTGAGTCGGTCGCAGGGTTGTGGCTTGCCGTCACCATCATTCCTGCATCCGCAGCACAAGCCAGAATTGCATGATGGATTCCTGGAGTTGGCACTTCACCAATTCTCATGGTTCGACAACCTGCAGCACCTAGGCCCGATTGAAGGGCATCAACCAATTCTGCATTACCGTCTCGACGGTCCCAACCGATGAGGACCAAGGGTGATTCACCGATCTCGAGAATCAATTGCAAACCTGTAGCTTCACCAATGATTCTCATGGCGCGATTGCTCAATATTCGTTGCTCAATTAACGCCATAAGTGCGGCTTCATCATCACCGGAAAAGGTAGCGACTTTACCGCGAATACCATCGGTACCATGGAGTCGAGGACGGCTCATGAAATCACTCTCGTAGCGTACTATCGTTTGTGTGGGCCCCACTGACGGTGACATTGGGCCATACATTGCAATTGATGCCCAAGACTGTGCCGGGATTGCAGACCGCATTGCACCCGATTTGCACACCTTCTCCTAATATTGCACCAAACTTTCTGAGACCCGTATCCATGGAAAGGTTGTGAATCCGGATGTGGCGTCCATCGTTGCGTAAATTGGAAAGTTTGCAACCCGCACCTAGATTGACACCTGTACCCAATATTGAATCCCCGACATAATTGAAATGCGGTGCTTTGGCACCTGGAAGCAATAAACTGTGTTTGATTTCGGTTGCATGACCGACCACCGCATCTCTACAGATCCATGAATGACTGCGAACATATGCTCCATGACGAACCTCACCTGCAATATATGAGGGGCCTTCAATATGGACACCGGGCCCAATTCGTGTCCCATCGACGATGTGAACAGGTCCTTTGGATTCATCAATGGTGATGGAAGGATGCAAATTTCTTCGATTGGAACCCAACCCCTGCAACAGGTATTCAAGTTGGTTTGCAAGACCATTTCGACTGGATTTATCGAGCAAGATCCAGACGGGTTCGTCATCGGGCATTCTCAATCCGGTGACGGCGCCCCCAGACTTTCCAAGGGAGGGGAAGAGCGCTGCAGCGGTTACATCCATCAGGTGACCCAACAAGGCTGACGCCTAAGTGTTTCCAGCCGAATTGTTTCACTCAAGCGGCTTTGGAGCGGCAGCCAGAACTTCGGCACTGGTCCCTTCGGCAAATTGAGCAAAGTTTTCTCCAAACATTTTGGCCAATTGATTTGCAGCTGCATCATATTGTGAGCCATCGCCCCAAGTATCTCTAGGATTGAGAATTTCTTCAGGAACCCCTTCACAACTTTGCGGGACTTCAAAACCAAATCTTGGGTCGATGGCGAACTCAACATCATTCAGACTCCCATCAAGCGCAGCATTGAGTAGTGCACGCGTCCATTTGATTTTGATTCGCTTGCTCTTTCCATATCCTCCGCTAACCCAGCCCGTATTCAATAGCCAGCATTTTGCTCCATGTTGCGCCATTTTTTCAGCCAAGAGGTCTGCGTAAACACTTGGATGACGTGGCATAAATGGTGCACCAAAGCAAGCGGAGAACGTGGCTTGAGGCTCCTTCACACCAACCTCTGTTCCGGCAACCTTGGCCGTATATCCTGAAATGAAGTGATAGGCTGCTTGTGCCGGGCTTAGTCTGCTGATTGGAGGAAGAACACCAAAGGCGTCACAGGTCAAAAACACCACATTCTGTGGATGTCCGGCCATGGAATCTGGCGTACGATTTTCGATGAATTCAATCGGGTAAGATCCGCGTGTATTTGCAGTGAGGGTATCATCCGTGAAATCTGGAATCCCATCATCATCGACAATGATATTCTCCAGGATAGATCCAGGCATTTTTGTCGTCGCAAAAATTGCCGGCTCATCTTCTTCAGACAAATCAATCAACTTTGCATAGCATCCACCTTCAAAGTTGAACACACCCTTAGCAGACCACCCGTGTTCATCATCACCAACCAATGCGCGATTGGGGTCTGCGGAGAGTGTAGTCTTACCCGTTCCTGACAAACCGAAGAACACGGCTGTGTTTTCTCCTGTAGTATTGGAAGAGCAATGCATTGGGAGATGGCCACGAGATGGCAAAATATGATTCATGATCGAGAAAATCGATTTCTTAATCTCGCCAGCATATTGAGTCCCGCCAATAATCACCATCCGTTTTTCAAAGTTGATAATTACAAATGCCTCTGAATTGAGCTCTGTCACTCCGCCCTTTGAACCAATCCAATCGGGTCTTGCTTGATAACTCGGTGCGTGCAATATAGTAAATCCAGCCCAGACATCCATGGCCTGAATTTCTTCTACAGACGGTCGGATAAACATGTTTCTTGCAAAAGAAGCGTGCCATGCATTCTCGGTTATCAACATCACATTCAACCGCTCTTCAGGGTCAGCCCCACAGTACAAATTCTGGATGAACCACTCATCCTTTTCCAACAGATGTTCCGTGACAGCGTGTTGAAGTAAATTGAAGGTATTTTCTGAGATAGGAGTATTCACATCCCCCCACCAAACATCTTCGGTCGTCAACCCTTTAGTGATGCTCGAAATCTTACTTTCGTGTAGTTTCACGATGTATCGATCATTCGGTGATCTACCGGTCCTCTCTCCAGTGACGGTTCTGAGCACTCCATGCGCGGTCATTTCTCCCTCTTTTCGCCGAATTGCAGCCGCGTAGAGGTCTTCCCATTCCAAGTTCCAATGAATATCTCCATCGTATCCATTCCTGCTTAAACCTAAGTCTGCAAGACCCATATTGACATCCCTAAACGATTCAGGGATAACCCCTCCAGACCGCATCGGCCGAAGCACCATGGGGCCTGCGCCCCACTGACCATTATAGTGCATTTCGGAAGGTTGAACCTGTTGTTTGACCACCAATAAGGGTCTTGCAGACCCTCACCTACACTATCAAATTGGGGGCGAGTCTTATTCGACGCACCGTCTGCATAGATGCATGGCGGAAGACAAAGACGGAGTCGAGAAGTCCTCCTCCAAGGACCGGGTGATTGATTCTCGCTCGTTCCAATTGGGCGGTGGCGTCGACCTTGATGCGTTCATGTCCCCAGACGCCTTTGCCGAAGCGAAACGACC
>CEUK01046156.1_pt1 | contig 13906 bp, 10 predicted proteins | sample 356451 | NCBI WGS metagenome assembly CEUK01 (sample SAMEA2622843, study PRJEB7988) | marine metagenome | isolation source: saline water (ENVO:00002010), including
AACAAAATTGAATCTTATATCAATAAATTATAATTGAGTGTTAAATTTACTCCCATTCTTAGCCATTTCTAATAATAGTGGTCTAGGATTAAATTTAGGTCCATAAATGGTTGAGTAATGATTTAATTGATCTACTACCTTGTCAATTCCTAAAAAATTCATGTAACTAAATGGTCCTCCGGACCAAGGCAAAAACCCAATTCCAAAAACCCCTCCAATATCCCCATCTTGTACATTTTCAATTATTTTATCTTCTAAACACCATACAGCTTCATTAAGTAATAAAAGTATAGCGCGGTCAGTTATTTCTTTTTCTGCTAAAACTTTTGGCTTTGGTGAACTAAAGTGTTGATATACTTGATTATTAGTTTGATCTTTTTTTAGCTTTCCTTTTTTCATTTTATAGTTATAAAATCCTTTTTTAGATTTTCTTCCCATTAGTCCTGCTTCCAACATTTTTGGCATGGAATAGTTTATTTTAAATCCATCTCTTTCTTTTACTAAATCAGCCATGTTTCCACTCATTACATGTACCCCAATATCAATTCCTACTTCATCTAAAAGTGCAATTGGACCAATTGGCATTCCAAGTTTGGTAAGAGCTTTGTCAATAGCTTCAATTCTAATTCCTTCTTCAATCATTAATAGGGATTCTACCAAATATGGACATAGAATTCTGTTTACATAAAACCCTGGCATATCATTTACTACAATACATGTTTTTCCTTGTTTTCTACCTATTTCATAACAAGTTGCTAAAGTTTGATTAGATGTTTTATCAGTTTTTATAATCTCAAGTAACGGCATTTTATTTACTGGTGAGAAATAATGCATTCCAACTATATTTTCCGGTTTTTTAGCAGCTTTAGCCATCTCCGTTAGTGGGAGAGAGGAGGTGTTGGATGCAAAAATGAAATCTTCATGACATATTTTTTCAAGTTCATTAATTACTTTCTTTTTTACTTCCATATTTTCTACAATAGCTTCAATTACGACATCTGTTGAATCAAAACCATTATAGTTGGTTTGTCCAATTGCTTTTTGAGCTATGTTTTTAGCACTAGATAAATGAATTTGTTTTCTATTAATTTTCTTTTTTAAGTTTTTCCAAATATTGACTCTTGCAATCGAAAGCATTTCTTCATTTAAGTCTTTTAGAATAACATTAATCCCATTATTTATAGATACTTCTGTAATTCCGCCTCCCATAAATCCTGCACCTATAACTGCAATTTTATTGGTGTCTTTAGTCTTTTCAGAGTATGGGTTTTTCTTTTTGTTAGTGGTGATAAAAAATAAGTTTCTTAAAGCTTTAGAAACATCAGATAGGATTAATTTTTCAAATAAAATTACTTCTGCTTCAAAACCAGCTTTATTACCTTTTTTCATGCCAGTTTTCACACATTTAATGATATCCATAGGAGCTGGATAATTTCCCTTTGTTAGTCGGGATATTTTTTTCTCAGCTTGACTGAAAACTATATTTCTTCCTATCAAAGTATGGTCTAGAATTTTGTTAATTAAAGATTTTTTAATTTTTTTTCTTTTGAATTTATTAGCATTAATAATTTCTATCATATTAATTGCTGCTCTATGTAATTTACTTTTATCAACTACTTCGTCAACTAGGCCTATTTTTTTTGCTGAGTAAGCAAAAACATTTTTACCAGTAAGCATAATATCCAAGGACTTGGTCAAACCTACTAGTTTTGGCAATCTTTGTGTTCCTCCAGCACCTGGTAATAGCCCTATTTTCACCTCTGGAAGAGCTATTTTTGTTTTAGAATCATTAGAGCATATTCTAGCATTACATGAAAGAGATATTTCAGTTCCTAACCCATAACAAGTTCCATGAATTGCAGAAACAATTGGTTTTTTTGAATTTTCTATTTTTTCTAATAGTTGGTGGCCTCTTCTGCTTATAGGTTGAAAATCGCCTGCTTTTTCTCCAACAAACGATTTAATATCTGCTCCAGCAATGAAATCCTTTTTTGCACTGATTAAAATTGCTCCTTTTATATTATTGTTTTTATTTATTTCATCAAAAACATCTTCAAAGTCATTAATTAATGATGGGTATACAATATTTACTTTGTCTTTTACAGAGTCAATCCAAATGGTTGCAATTCCATTATCAATTTCTAATCTAAAAAAATCATTTTTCATTATGCTTCATATTTTTTGATGATCATTGCATGTCCATGTGCACCTGCAGCACAAGCTGACAGTAATGCATATTTCCCTCCCTCTTCAATTAGTCTGTTAGCTGAAGTAGTTAATAATCTTGCCCCAGTAGCCCCAAATGGATGACCTAGAGAAAGAGATCCTCCCCAGCAATTTAATTTGTTCATATCAATTTCTCCTACAGCTTTATCTTTATTTAATCTTTCTTTACAGAACTTCTCATCATTTAAACAGTGAACATTGGTGAGTACTTGCCCTGCAAAAGCTTCATGGATTTCAAAAACATCTATTTCCTTTAAACTCAATCCTGTTTTTTCTAGAACTTTACTCATTGCAAATGCAGGACCTAATAAAAGCTCATCTTCAAGTCTTTGACCAGTAAAACAATAATCTATTATTTCTGCTTTAGGTTTAAGATTTAATTTTTTTGCCATTGATTCAGTCATTAAAAGACAAGCAGCTCCACCATCTGTTAAAAAAGAGGAATTGGCAGCTGTTAGAGTGCCATGTTTTTTATCAAACGCTGGCTTTAGTTTTGCTAGTTTTTGAAGTTTAGATCCACTTCTTATACCGTTATCCTTACTTATGATTTTGAATTTTGGATCTAATTGCACTTGAACTACTTCATTTTGGTGGAAGCCATCTTCCCATGCCTTTTCAGCATTATCATGGGATCTAATGGCAAATAAATCTTGATCTTTCCTGCTAATATTATGTTTTGCCACCATTATATCACAATCTTCTCCCATAGTTTTTTTAGTGGAAAATTCTGATATATCTGGAATTTCAGGTAAAAAATCTTTAGGCCTAAAACTAAGAACAAATCTAATCATGTCTGAAGTTGATTTTAACTTTTTACCTTTCATTAACTTAGTTCGCATGTGCTTTTTATAACCAATTGGTGTTTCTGATGCACTATCTGCGCCACCAGCTATAACAATATTTGATTGTCCAGTGGCTATTTCAGATATTGCAGTTGCAATTGCTCTATTTGCTGAAATACAAGCTTGACTAACCGTATGACATGGCGTACTATAGGGAATACCAGCACCCAAAGCTGCTTCTCTAGCAAGATTACTAGTTTTTAAAGTGGAAATTACACAGCCCATCACCACGCTATCTACCAAATTTGGATCCATTCCGGTTTTGGATAGTAAACCTTTAATTGCAAGCTGCGCAAGCTCATAGGTCATGGTGTTAAGATAATCTGTCTCAGATTTTAAAAAGGGAGTTCTACATCCGTCTATAAGTACTATTTTATCTTTCATAAATTATGAATTAATAATGTGACAATATAAGGTTTTGAATAATTTTACAAGCTTATATTACCAAGGATAATCTTTTTTTTCAATGATATACTTTGCTAGGCTTCTTCTAATTTTAGTTGGGTTTAAAATTGGTTGAGGTGTTAATAATCGAATATATAATCTTAATAGCTTATTTTTTGTATCTGGTAAACTATCGACAATTGTATTAGCACAATGCACAATTTTTAAGTTAGCTTCATAAAGTTGGAGTCTTTTCAGATTTTCTTTATGCTCCAAATCTATTGAATTTCCTTTTTGTAACTTTATTTTTTCAACCCTTAAAAAGACAGATTCTGCAACATATGTTTCTCCCATAATGTCTGACAAGTTCATAATTATTTCTTGCTCATGTTCTAAATCTAGTCCAAATGAATCGGCAGCATATTTTGAAAGTAAAAGAAAAAGGTATTTGTAATTTTGAATTACGTTTTCAGCAGTTAATTTTCCAATTTTGAAATACCTCTTAATAAGTGCAGTAGGTATTTTTTTTCCTGCAGATTTTAGATTTAACTCTTTTGTTTGAAAGCCTCTTTTTATTAATTCACCAAATGCTAACATTCTGTTAATTTCATTGGTTCCTTCATAAATTCTTGTAATCCTAGCATCTCTATATCCCATTTCCACACCTGCTTCAGTACTATATCCCATTCCGCCATATATTTGTAAAGCTTCATCTACACAGAAGTCTAGAACTTCAGAGCTGTATACTTTCATTAATGCGCATTCAATAGCAAATTCTCTTAGTGCTTTTAGTTTAATTTCATTTTCTGGGCATTTTTTTTCTTTTAGTTCAGATTCTTTTTTATCAATATTTCTACCAATTCTATATACTGCTGATTCAGCTGCAAAAATTTTTCTTATCATTTCCCCCATCTTATGTTGAATGGCAGTAAAATTGCAAATACTTTGATCGAATTGCTTTCTTTCAATGGAGTAATTAACCGCTTTTTTTAAAGCAAATTTAGATCCTCCAACCGCACCAGCAGCTAGTTTAATTCTACCCGAGTTAAGTATGTTAAGGGCAATTTTAAAACCACTATCTCTATCTCCTAGAAGGTTTTCCATTGGAACTGGACAGTCAGTAAAAAAAACTTGTCTAGTAGATGAGCCTTTGATGCCTAATTTTTTTTCTTCTTCTCCAAAAGTTATTCCATCAAAATTTCGTTCAACTATAAATGCAGATAAGTTTTTATCATCTTCAATTTTGGCAAATACTATGAATATGTCTGCAAAACCAGCATTTGTGATCCACATTTTTTGACCAGTTATAAGATATTGGTTATTCTTTTTGTCAATTATTGCTTTCGTTTTTCCAGAATTTGCATCAGATCCAGCATTTGGTTCAGTTAATGCGTATGCTGTTTTTAATACAGCAGTTGCAATTTTAGGTAAGTACTTTTTCTTTTGTTCTTCATTTCCATAGTATACTATTGGTAGTGATCCAATTGAAACATGTGCTCCAATAGTAGTAGCAAAAGAAAATCCTCTTGCCATTGCTTCGGTATATAATAGCCCAGTATTAAAGTCCAAGTCTATTCCCCCGTATTTAGATTCTATTGCAATTCCACATAAACCAAGTTCAGCACTTTTATCTAATAACTTAACTATAAAATCAAGATCTTTTGTGGCTTTTGGTTCCTCTGAAAGATGATGTAATTCTTTTTCTAAAAAATTATGAATCATATCTTTTAGCATAATCTGTTCTTCATTCCAATTTTCAGGTATAAAAACAGCAGATGGGTTTGTTTTATTTATTAAAAAATCTCCTCCTTTGATATTCATCTTAATTTAGCATTAGATTAATAATAAAAATACGAATTAAATTTTCGAATTGAAAAAAAATAAATATTTATCATTTTTTTGTAATGTTGGTAATGAAGAATTTTGAACAGCTTAAAAAACATTTTATTGATAGTTTAAAAGATCAATATAAATTAAGAGAAATAAATTCTTTTTTTTTTCTGCTATTAGAAAATGTAAAAAAATGGAATAGAATTGACTTCAATCTTCAAAGACTATTGGTTGTTGATCAAGAAGAAGAGTTGATTTTTCAAAATGCAATTCATTCATTAAAAGAAGAAGTGCCTATTCAGTACATAATCGGTTCTGTTTTTTTTTATGATTTCTCACTCAAGGTTAATAATGGTGTTTTGATTCCTAGACCTGAAACAGAGGAACTGGTTAGTTTAATAGAGAATAATTATGCATTTAATCCACCTGTTAATATTTTAGATATTGGCACAGGTTCAGGGTGTATCATATTGGCTTTAAAGAAAATATTTCCCACTTCAGAATGTTTTGCAATTGATTTATCTAATGAAGCTATTAATGTTGCAAAAGAAAATGCTTCAGCACTTAGTTTGGAGGTTAATTTTACTGTAGATGATGTTTTTAATGTTGATTTAAAAAATCAATTTGATTTGATAGTTAGTAACCCACCTTATATCACTTTGGAAGAAAGAAAAAATATGAGTCCAAATGTTTTAAATCATGAGCCTCATAGTGCTTTGTTTGTTTATGATAAAGACCCTTTGCTTTTTTATAGGTCTATAGCTGAAATTGGACTAAATAATTTAAATAATAATGGTAAAATTTACTTTGAAATAAATGAAGAATATGGTCACGAAGTTGTATCTTTATTAAGAGAGTTAGGATATGTTAATTGTATGCTAATTAAAGACATGCAGCAAAAAAACAGATTTGTTTCTGCAATTTTAAAATGAAAAAAAATATTGATAAAAATAGAATTGATGAATTAAGGAAAATGCTTCATAAATACAATTATGAGTATTATGTTAATGATTCTTCTTTAGTTTCAGATTTTGAATTTGATCAATTATTAAAAGAGTTAGAAAATCTAGAAAATAATTATCCAGAATTCAGTGATCCAAATTCACCTACAAAAAGAGTTGGGGGAGAAGTATTAAAATCTTTTAAGTCTGTAGAACATAAATATCCAATGTTGTCTTTGTCTAATAGTTATTCAAAAGAAGATATTATAGACTTTGATAATAGAATCAAAAAAATTATCGATACTGAGTTTAGTTATATATGTGAGTTGAAATACGATGGTGTAGCAATCAGTTTAATATATGAAAATGGAAGTTTGTTAAGAGCAGTTACTAGAGGAGATGGTCAGCGTGGAGAAGATGTAACTCATAACATTAGAACTATTTCATCTATTCCTCTTGCTTTAAGAGGAGATTTTCCAAAATATATTGAAGTTAGAGGTGAAGTCATTTTTCCTAAACCTGCATTTGAAGAGTTAAATAAAAAAAGACAAAAAGAGGGGCTTCCTCTTTTTTCAAATCCAAGAAATACTGCATCTGGATCACTTAAGTTACAGGATTCATCTGAAGTAGCCAAAAGAAAATTAGATTGTTTTTTATACAGTGCGTATTTTGAAGATAATGCTATTAATGTTGCTTTTGATCAGTATATGTTTTTAAATGAACTTGGATTTAAAACACCTAGTTTGAAAAATAAATTTATTTCTCAGGTTAATTCTATTGATGGTATTATGGATTTTATAAATCATTGGGATAGTAGTAGGGAGTTTCTTCCATTTGAAATTGACGGAATTGTAATTAAAGTTAATGAAGTTGATTTACAAAAGAGAATTGGTAATACTTCAAAATCACCAAGATGGGCAATTGCATATAAATATCAGGCAATTCAGGTTTCCACAGATTTACAAAACATTGTTTATCAGGTTGGCAGAACAGGAGCAGTTACACCTGTTGCCAATCTATCACCTGTGGAAATATCAGGAACAATTGTTAAAAGGGCTAGTGTTCATAATGCAGATCAAATTGAAAAGCTTGATCTTAGAGTGGGAGATTTTGTTTTTGTTGAAAAAGGAGGAGAAATAATTCCGAAAATAGTTGGTGTCGATTTTTCTAGGAGAAAAAAAAATAGTAATAAAATAAAATTCATTAAATATTGTCCAGAGTGTGATTCGGAATTAATAAGAGATGAAGGAGAGGCTCATCATTATTGTTTGAATTCTATGTGTTGCCCCCCTCAAATAAAAGGTAAAATCATTCATTTTATAGGTAGAAAGCAAATGAATATTGATGGAATAGGTGCAGAAACCATAGAGCAATTATTTGAAGCTGGTATAGTTGCTAACATAGGGGATCTTTATGAACTGAAAAGAGAAGAACTTTTACCACTTGAAAGAATGGCTGATAAATCGGCAGATAATATCATAAGTGGTATTGAAAAAAGTAAAGAAACTCCTTTTAATAAATTACTTTTTGGATTAGGAATAAGATATGTAGGAGAAACTGTTGCAAAAAAATTAGTTAGTTATTTTAAAAATATCCATGCAATTAGAAATGCTAGTTTTGATCAGTTATGTGAAGTTGATGAAATTGGAGGTAAAATTGCAGAATCTATAGTAGAATATTTTTCAAATAAAGAAAACAATATCCTTATAGACAGGTTGATTTCTTTTGGTTTATCTATGGAGATTGCAGAATCCACAGAAAATAAGACTAATGTATTAAAAGATAAAAAAATTGTTATTTCAGGCAAGTTCCAAAAAGTGAGCAGAGATGAATTAAAACAATTAATAGAGAAAAATGGTGGTAAAAATTCAAGTAGTGTTTCTAGTAACACTAGCTTGTTAATTGCTGGAGAGAATATTGGTCCTGCTAAATTGAAAAAAGCTAAAAATTTGGAAATAGAGATAATAAACGAACAAGAATTTCTGAACTTAATTAATGTTTCTCAAAAAGACACTATTGAAAAACAACCTATACAGGGAGAGCTTTTTTAATGATAATTATTATTTTTATAACTAAACGTGCAAATTCAATCATTGTTTAGCTAATGAAAATCTCTTATTATAGACTTAAATTATTTATAGGAAATAGAGTCATAGAAAGAAGGCTTAAAAAGAAATCTTCTAGAGAAATGAGGTCTTGTAATATTGAGCATGCTAAGTCTTTAGGAATGCTTTGCGTTATTAAGAATAGAGAGGATTATGATGCTGTTGTTAAAATCATTGATATTATTAAATCAGATTTTTCAATTCCTACAATTAAAATTCTTGCATTTTACCCTTTAAAAGATGAACCATTTTTTCTTAAGAGTAGGTTAGGATTGGACTTTTTTAAAGTAGAAGATTTAAACTATTATGCTTTTCCTAATAATGTAATTGTTAGAAATTTTATTAATGAATCATTTGATATACTAGTTGACCTTACTGCAAATAAGGTAATTCCCCTTAGGTTAATTTTACATTTTTCAAATTCTCTTTTTAAAGTTGGTAGCTTTTCTAATGAAAATAAGAAGTTTTATGATTTAATGATTGAAACTGATCCTGGAGATTATTTAGAATATGTAAAACAGGTATTTAATTATTTGAAAATTTTTAATAAGACAAATGTCTCCAAAGAATAAATCTGTAATTATTTTAGTTGGTATGATGGGGAGTGGAAAGTCTACTGTAGGAAAGCTATTGGCTAAATTGTTAGATTATCAATTTATTGACACGGATAATTTAATTATTGAAAAAGAAAATGAATCGATTAATGATATTTTCAATAATAAAGGAGAGTCCTATTTTAGAAATTTGGAAAGTGAGATATTAGATGATTTGAATTTATCTAATTGTGTTATTGCTACTGGAGGTGGATTACCTGTCTATAATCAAAACATGAATAATTTAATTAAAATAGGCACAACTATATATCTTAAAATAACTGCTGCGGAAATATTTTTTAGGATTAGACAATTTGATAATAGACCATTGTTTGAAAATAGTATACCTAAAGTTCAGCAAATGCTAAATAGCAGAAAAAGCTACTATGAAATGTCAAAATATTCATTTGACTGTTCAGGGAAAAAACCAAATGAGGTTGTAGATGAAATTAAATCAAAACTTAATTTGTGATATTTTCTAATTTAAATAAAAAGGCATAGTCAAGCGCAATCTCTTTTAAATATTCAAATCTTCCACTTGCTCCTCCATGACCTGCTTTCATATTTGTTTTAAGTAGAAGTAAATTATTATCGGTTTTATTTGCTCTAAGTTTTGCTACCCATTTAGCAGGTTCCCAATATTGTACTTGGGAGTCATGAAGTCCAGTTGTTACCAATAAATTAGGATATTCTTTTTTCTCAATATTATCATATGGTGAGTAACTTAACATATAGTTATAGTAATCGGGATTATTAGGATTACCCCATTCATCATATTCTCCAGTTGTTAACGGGATAGATTCATCTAGCATTGTAGTTACTACATCAACAAAGGGAACATGAGCAATTACACCCTTAAAAAGAGATGGCTCCATATTAATAACAGCTCCCATTAATAATCCTCCAGCACTTCCTCCTGCTGCATATAGTTTATTAGCAGAAGTGTAATTTTGTTCTGTTAAATATTTTCCGCAATCTATGAAATCATAAAAAGTGTTTTTCTTTTTAAGAAGTTTGCCATCTTCATACCAACTTCTACCTAAATCTTCACCACCTCTTATATGAGCTATTGCAAAAATAAATCCTCTATTTAATAAGCTTAGTCTATTAGAGCTGAATGTTGGATCTATACTATAACCATAGGAACCGTAGGCATATAGTAAAGTTGGATTTTCTCCATTTAACTTAACTCCTTTTTTGTAGACCATGGAGATAGGGATTTTTGCACCATCTCTTCCTTCAGCCCATAATCTTTCGGAAACATATTCGCTTTTTTCATATCCACCAATAATTTCTTTTTCTTTAAGAGTTTTAGTGGTTTTTAGTTTCATGTCATAATCATATATAGTTCCTGGATTAACCATAGAGTTGTAAGAAAATCTCAATTGATTAGTATTCATTAGTAGATTTGAATTTGTTTGAACTACATAGCTAGGCTCATCAAATGGTATATAGGAAGATTCATTATTCTCTAAATCAATTACTTTCAAATGAAGTAATCCATCTTTTCTTTCAGTAATTACAAGAAAGTCTTGGAATACATCGATTCCTTCAATTAATACTTTATTATTTCCTTCAATATAAGTATTCCAATTTTCTTTATTGGTGTTGTTGATGTCACAGGTTTTTAAAGAAAAATTATGATGATCTTCATTTGTTAGAATGTAAAATTGATCATTTTTGTGAAAGATGGAATATTCTAAACCTTTAACACGTGGCTGAAAAACTTTTGGTTCTGATAATGGGTCTGTAGAAGGTATTAATCTATATTCATCACTAAGAGTGCTCGAAGAATTTATAATGATATAATTTTCAGATTTAGATTTATATACATAACAATAAAAAGTTTCGTCTTTTTCTTCAAATATTAAAATATCTTCACTTTGATCAGTCCCAATTTGATGAGCAAATATTTGGTTTGATCTTAATGTTTGTTGATCTTGTTTAGTGTAGAAAATAGTTTTATTGTCATTAGCCCATACCATTGACCCAGTAGTGTTTTCTAAGACTTCGTTAAATAATTCTCCTGTTTTTAAATTTTTAATTTTTATTTGATATATTCTTCTTGATAAAGTGTCAAAACCATATGCCATTAGTTCATTATTTGGAGAAATGTCATAATCTCCTATGTCAAAAAAGTCATGTTCTTTTGCTAATTCATTTCCATTAAGGAGTATTTCTTCGTCTTCAGATTCTATTTTTTTTCTTAAATATATAGGGTATTCATCACCTTTTCTAAACTTTCTCCAATAGGAATATCCATTAAACTCATAAGGGACACTTTCATCTTCTTCTTTTATTCTTGCCTTTAGTTCATTGAATAGGTTTTTTTGAATTTCCTTAGTATCCTCCATTTGACTATTAGTGTACTCATTTTCTTTGTTTAAGTAATCAATAACATTTGGATCTTCTCTTTTGTTTAGCCAATAATAATTATCTATTCTATTGTGATTATGAATGGATAATAGTTTTTCTTGAGTTTGGCAGGATGGAGGTAAGTTTTTATTATTCATTTTTTCTTGACAAGATGTAAAAATAATTAAAAGAAATATGTAGTGAATTTTATTCATAATTTAATATAATGCAATGGATAAAATTCCTAAACCTATTAGTATTTTATACACATTATTAATTCGGTTATATTGTGAAGATGTTTTAGCATAGTTTAGTAAATAAATACTAAAGAGGATTATTATAAATGCCAATATAAAATAATAGGAAAATAACTTATGAATGATGGATGGAATAAGAAATAAAATGGCACTTAATGAACTAAGCATTAAAAAGAAGATGATATATTTTGATTTTTTAATACCAAAAAAAATAGGAATACTTTTTTCTCCAACAATTAAGTCCCCTTTAATTGTAGTCATTTTTTTTATAATTTCCCTTGTTAAGTCAATAGTAAAAATATAAGTAACAAAGAGAATAAGTGTTAAGTCAATCCGCCAATTTAACACACTTAAACCCACAAAAAAACTTATCATAAGCAAAGAAGCGCTAAATTCTGATAATAGTGCTTTCTTTCTTAGTTTATGGGAGTAAATCCACAAAGCAAAAATTAATAATAAGCTGAATATTAGAATTTCTTTATTAATGAAAAATGCAGCAATAATTCCTGTGATGTTAACAATAAGATAAATATTTAAGCAGCTTTTTTTACTAACTATTCTGTCAAAATAGGTTTTATTAGGTTGGTTAATCATATCTTTTTCAAAATCATAAAAAGCATTAATAAGATAGCCGCCCATTATTATAAACAATATAGAAAAAACATATAAATGAATATCAACGCTTTGAAGGGTTAATAAAAACCTTTTTGAAGTGTCGAAGATGAAAATCTGAACAAAGTAAAGGCTAATTAAAATTAGTAAGATGTTATACCACCTCGCAATAGAAAGTAAAGCTAATAGTTTTATTAGAGTAGATTTTTTATTTTCTGATATAGATTTAGAATCTATGGATGACATCGAGTTGGTATCCACTCAACTTTTGTTGAGCCTTTTCAAAATCCTTAGTAAATCCTAGCATAAATCCGCCTCCACCTGAGCCACAAAGTTTAAGATAGTAAGCATTACTATCAATTCCTTCTTTCCAAAGTTTGCGGTATAATTTAGGAATCATAGGTTCAAAATGCTCATATAATACTTTAGAAAGCGATTTCACATTTCTTAATAACGATTTACCTTCATTTTTAAGAAAAGCTTCAATGCTTGCGTCATTGTATTTTTTAAACTTATTTCTAAGCATGTTTCTAAAACCTTCTTCTTTACATCTTTCTAAAAAGTGTTGTACTAATGGTTGTGTATTACCTACTTGACCAGTATTTAATAAGAAAACAGCGCCTTTGCCATTATTAGATGTTGGAATCCCAACGGTTCCTAAACTGTCTTTGGATTTAATTAATACTGGAAGGTTTAGATAGCATATTAAAGGATCTAGCCCAGAACTTGTGCCATGGTAAAAGCTCTCTAAATTCCCGAAAATTTGTTTTAATTTTAATATATTCTCATTTGAGATTTCTTCATTTGAAGAAACTTTTCCTTCAGAACAATATTTATCGTAGATAGCAGCTACAATTGCTCCTGAACTACCAATGCCAAAACCTTGAGGAATTGAAGAATCAAAAAATAGACCATTATCTAAATCTTCTTTAAAAGAAATTAAATCAAGTTTGCAAGGAAGAGAATCATCTTTAGATAAATTCAGAAGATGATTGTAAAAACAGGTAAGTTGTTGGTTAGACTTCTTAGAATTCTGATTTGTTTGTGAAGGGTAAAGCAATTTACCGTTATAGTCTGTATAAGGGATAGAGAGACCCATGGAATCTTGTATTATTCCATATTCTCCAAAAAGAAGAATTTTGCCGTAGTATAATGAATCTTTAAGCATATATTTCTTTTAAAATTTTAGCTCCTTGTCCAACAACATCGCAAATATACTGCTGATTTTCACAAAATACAACTAATTCACTCTCAATAAAATCCAGTACATTTTGTTTATAACTCGAAGGATACAGTAAATGAACATTAGCTCCTGCATCAAGCGTAAAGCTTAATGGGGTATTTGAAGCGTTTCTAAATTCCCAAATTTTATTTATGATGCTTAATGTTCCTTCTTTCATGAGTATAAAATAGGGGTTTGAGGTCATCATCATTGCGTGTAAAGTCAGTGCTTCTAGCTCTGTGATTGAAATGAATTCTTCTAAGTCACCCTTTTTTAAAATTTTAATCATCTTTTCAATATGATTATTTGCTTGAGAAAATCTTTGTGATGCATAGGGATGATTATGCATTAATTGGTGTCCAACTGATGAGCTTACTTGTTTAGCTCCTTTATCTACTAAAAGTATGGTGTCTTGGTAGTCTTTAAAGACTGGATGAATGTCGCTATGTGATATAGCATATTGGTCGTTAGAGTCATTTATTTGGTCATTATTACCCCATATTGCCATTGGGCCATAAATGGATCTACTTGCACTGCCA
>CEUK01058773.1_pt1 | contig 13883 bp, 15 predicted proteins | sample 356451 | NCBI WGS metagenome assembly CEUK01 (sample SAMEA2622843, study PRJEB7988) | marine metagenome | isolation source: saline water (ENVO:00002010), including
ACTTATGTTGATGTTATAGTGCTTATTATAATCTAATCTGATTGAAGGATTTAAACTTAATTTATTTTTAAATCTTATATAATTGATAAAAGCGCCCATGTAACTGTCATTATGATTTCCTCTGTTAGAACTCACCATAGACTTTTTTTGAATGTCAAAACCTGCCACTAAATGTGCATGTTTTTTTTTCTGAACATAATTAATTCTTGAATTGAGTAAATTAGTTGTATTCTCATAAATTGGAAAATCAGGGTTAAATACATATATATCATTTACTGATTGGTAAGCGGAGTTGAGCTGAATACTACTTGTTTTATTAATCATATAGTTAACTCTAGTTTGTATCCAAGATTTTTCAATTAACTCATTAGATTGATCATATGCACTGGTTGTATAGAAATATTTTGTGTCAAAATATCTTTTAGCATAAGAGGATCGCAGTATAATAGATAGATTGTTATTAAATTTATAATGATGTGAAGTGCTGTATGTTTGATTGTCAAAAAAACTATATGTGTTTTCATATAATTCTTGGCCATCAGATTTAATAATATTTCCTGAAATCGAGCTATATAATTTTTGATTTATATTATTACTAATAAAAATGTTTCCGCCTCTTAATTTATTTGAGCCAATTTTGTGTTCCCACAATATTTCATTTTCATCTATTTTATTTGCAAATGATTTTGTAACTATATTAATGACACCTCCAACAGCATCAGGTCCATAGATTGATGAATTGCCACCTCTGATAATTTCAATTTGATGAATTTCTGAAGGGTTTATTGGGATATACATGCTAAAATGTCCAGTTAAAGGATCATTGACTCTCATTCCATCTAACAAAACTAATGTTTGACTAAAAGTTGTGCCTCGCATGGTAATATCAGATTGAACCCCAAAATCACCTTTTGATTGAAGCTCAATACTGGGAATATTTTTTAATAATTCATCAATAGAGTTGAATTGATAATTTTCCATTTGGGAAGAGTGAATTATAGTTATGTTTTTACCTGTTTCAATATTTTCAGTTTCTAATAAATTTCCATATAGTACCACTGGCTTTAAAAGATTGCTGAGAGAGTCTACTTGACCTTGTGAAATCAAAGAGATTAACAGCATAAGGAGAAAAGATGTATGCCCTGATTGAGCAAATAATTTACCAAAATATTTTTTCATTTTTTATAACAATTTTTTCAGATTATCTTTCTTGAACATTAATGATTTAATACAATTATTAAAAATGCTATCCACTAAATTCTTGTTGACCCCTGAAATTATAATTTCATAAGATACAATAAGATCTGCATCAGAAAAAAACACTTTTTTCGTTAGACCTAAATCAACAAAAATAGCATCATTATTTAGTATTTTTGATTTATAGCCTGATGGGTTTTTTTTTAAAAAATTATCAAGTAATTTTTGTTTTTGATAATATGTTGTAGAATCAATTTTTACTTTTCCATCTTTATATAGATTTTGGTCAATTGTGTTAATTATCCTATCAATTGCATCCTTGTGTTTAGTTTCTTTTATTATAAAAGTGGTATTTGTTAAGGGATCTTTACAATCATAAAATAGTTGGTTTTTTTCATAGTATTTAAATAATTTACAAGGTAATGAAATCATCATAGTAGATGAAGATCCAAATGGTTGTAAAATAGAATCTTTAGATGAACAATTTATGCTTACAAATAATATAAATAATAAAATTAGCTTCATATAATTTTCAAATATAAATAGATATTATATAAAAGTTGGAGTTATTGTTGTAATTCTGTAGTATACTAAATCTATTAGTTATATTATTTACTCTTGATTATATCTAAGAAGCTTTGTAGATTATTTATGATTTTTACATTTTCATGTTCAATTTGGCTATTATTTAAGTTAGTAACAATTTTTTGAGGAATTTGTTTACAGTCATTATTTAAATAATCAACAGTACTTTTTAGATTTTTTTTAGACAAATTTGATATAGAAAAGTATAGAATATTGTCAATTGTCTTTTTTTTCGTGATTTCAGAAACGCAATAAAGAGGCACGTTGGCTCCTAAATAAATAACTTTAAAACCATGTCTAAGTAATAAAAGTTTACTAAAAATTAAACCAATCTCATGGTATTCTTCAGGTGGAAGAAATAGTAACCAAGTTTTTGTTTTTTTTTGTGCAATTTCCTCACGATCTATAGTGGCAATTATTTTTTGTTTAAAAAGTTCAGATAAGAAATGTTCTTGTCCAGGATTCATCCTGTTGGTAAGCCAAAATAAGCCAATTTTAGCAAAAGTTGGGAGAATTACTTTTTGATAAAAATTAATTATTCCAAGTGAACCAACTCCGTCATCATAAGTTTCATTAAAAAGTTTTTCGTTATACTTTATACCTGATTCTATTAATTTATTTATATATATAGGCTCTTTTTCATCAATGTTAGCTTCATTTTTTATTTTTTCAACCATTTTTTTAATACTAACATCATTTTGAGTGGAAATGTAAGATATTTTGTATCCATTATTGATTAAAATTTTTGTATTAAGTGCTTTTATGAGAAGCTCGTCAGAGTACATTCTTATTTTTGTTTTTGATCGCGGTGCTTTAAGAAATTCATACCTATTTTCCCAAGTTCTAAGAAGTAACTTGTTTATACCAGTGATTTTAGAAAATTGATCAATGTTGTAGCTCATTAAAGAATTTTATTTGTGAAAAATTAACATTTGATAAAATTAAATAAAAAAAAATCATTTTGTATAGTTTTTTTAAAAAAATATTATACATTTGAACTTTCGTATAGAAAAAAAACAAATTTATTATACAAATTTTTAAAAATATTTTAATTATGAAACAAACTTTATTTTCAATTTATTTATTAATTAGCGCTTTTGTGTTTGCTCAAACTACGCACACTATAAATGCTGGAATGTTCTATTTTACGCCTTCGCAGTTAACAATAGAACAAGGTGATATTGTTGTATGGATTAACGACATGGGTTTTCACGATGTTAATGCTGATATTAACACTTTAACAGGCGAATCATTTGGTAACCCAGAAGCCTTTGACTCTCCTGCAACAGGCGAAGTAGGCGCTGAAATATTCTCATACACTTTCAATGTCCCTGGAACATATAATTACGATTGCTCTGTGGGGTCTCATGCGGCTAACGGAATGGTTGGGCAGATTATAGTGAATGAATCTCAAACTACTGTTGTAGATGTAATAGTAGGATCTGATGATCATAATACATTAGAGACGGCAGTTGTAACAGCTGGCTTAGTTGATGTATTATCAGGTGAAGGTCCATTTACAGTATTTGCACCTACTGATGCAGCATTTGATGCTTTACCAGAAGGTACATTAGAAGCAGTTTTAGCAGATAATGATTTATTGACGGCTATTTTATTTCATCATGTAGTATCTGGATCCGTATTATCAACTGATTTAACAGATGGTATGATGGTTACTACAATTGGTGAAACTGAATTAACAGTTATGATAGATGAGAATGGTGTTATGATAGACAATGCTATGGTAACAGCTGCTGATATAGTAACAGATAATGGTGTAGTTCATGTAATTGATGCTGTATTATTACCTGAGACTCAATCTAATTTACAAGAGTACACAAAAAGTAAGTATTTATACTCTGTTGATTTATATGGAAAAATAGTAAATCCAAATTCAACTAACCAAATCATCTTTGATGTTTTTGAATCTGGTAAAACAAAATCAAAACTTATTTTAAACAAATAAATCTATTAAATTATAATTAAGGTCACATAACATCTATGGGGGTAGTTGGGATTCTTTTCTTGTTAATCCAATGTGACCTTAATTATTAAAAATCATTTGAAATGAAAAATAAAATTGACAAATCTTTCTTATTGGCTTTACTATTATTGCCTTTTTTTACTTTTTCTCAACAGGACCAATCTGTCGTAATGGAAATTCCTAGTCCTCCAATTGAAGAAGTTGTTCAAACAATCCAAAAAAGAAGTTATTTTTGGATCCCTGGTCAGTGGGTCTTTGAGAAAAATACATATAATTGGATACCCGGTTATTGGGAAAGAAAGAAAGCTGGCTATGTATTTGTAAGTGGTAAATGGATAGAAAAAAATAAAGGATACATATGGCAAAGCGGCTTTTGGAAGAAAATTAATCTTGACAAATGGTTGATGATGTATTCATAGCATTAAAAATATTCATTCCCATAATTATTTACCATGCTTTATGAAACAAAAGATATTCAAAATTTAGATAGAATCAGTCGTCTCAAGCTCATTAACTCAATATGTGGCATTAGAGGTGTTCACCTAATTGGTACAATTTCTCCAAACAAAATTTGCAATCTTGCTATTTTTAGTTCCGTAGTTCACATAGGAAGCAATCCTCCATTATTAGGTTTTGTCACACGACCTAATTCGGAAGTTAAACGAGATACTTACAATAATATTTTAGAAACTAGTTATTATACAATAAATAGTATTGAAAAGAATATGGTTGATAGGGCGCACCAAACATCTGGCAAATATGATTCTATTATTTCTGAATTTGATGCATGTAATATTGATTCAAATTTTCTTAATGATTTTCCAGCCCCCTTTGTGACTGAAAGTAAAATTAAATTAGGTCTAAAATTTGTTGAAAAATTAGATATAAAAAAAAATAATACTCGCTTAATTCTTGGTAAAATTCAATTAATTGAAATACCGTATTCTTTTGATAAATTAAGCAATGATGATTTCATCGGGGTTCTAGGATTAAACACCTATTATGAAGCTAAAAAAATAAAAGATTTAGAATACGTTCGTATTCATCCAAAAATATGATATATGGTACATCAACTACATAAGCAACAATATTTAAAGGCGAATATAGAATCAGTATGGGATTTTGCTTCGTCACCAAAGAATTTAAAAATCATTACTCCCGAATACATGAATTTTAAAATTCTTTCTCCCAATCTTCCTGAAAAGATGTATCCAGGAATGATAATATCTTACACTGTTTCACCAGTTTTAAATATTAATATGAATTGGATTACTGAAATTACACAGATTAGCTATAAAAAATATTTTGTAGACGAACAAAAGTCTGGCCCATATTCATTATGGCATCATCAACATATATTTGAAGAAAAAAATAACGGTGTTTTAATGACTGACATTGTTACATATAAAATCCCATTTGGACCATTAGGTGATCTAGTAAATAAAATCTATATTAGAAATAAGCTTGAGTCTATATTCAATTATCGTTACTTAGTCATGGAAAGGATATTTAACTCATAAACTATGAGCATTTATTTAAAAATATTATTTATTTTTTTAATTAATAACACCTTTCTTTTTTCTCAGTCATATAAAAATAATTGGTATAAAATAATTGAAAAGATTGGTGATGTAGAAATTAGACAGTATAATGATTTAATTTTAGCCACATATCAAAATGACAATTCAAATAGAAGTGAAAGTTTTAGAAATCTAGCTAGTTATATTTTTGGGAATAATAATAAAAATGAAAATATAGGTATGACGAGTCCTGTGATAGTTGATTTGGTTGGTGTTGAAACAATGCATTTTATTATGCCTTCTGATTATCAAATTGAAACCATGCCTGATCCAAATAATGACAAAATATTATTAAGAGATGTCTTGAAATGTAAAAAAGCTGTTATTAGTTATTCTGGTTTTACAAATAAAAGTACTGAAACAAAAAAAATTAATAAATTAAAGTTAATACTTAGTGAGAGGGGGGTGAGTCATAAAAATGATTTTCAAGTTTTAGTCTATGATTCTCCTTATAAATTCTTTAATAGAAGAAATGAAATATGTGTAACAATTAAATAATTTAAAATTTATGATATTTTTATTTTCCCTGTCAGTTTTAATTTTTGTAATTCTTTATGCTCTTCGTGAACATCCAAATTCAACTTCACGCTATTTAGCTGATGATGCTCAAGAAGTATCATTTACAAAAGATAGAATAGATGGCTTATCAGTAGGTGTTATAGGCGGAGGTATCAGTGGACTATCTGCTTCTAAATATTTATTAGAGTCAGGAGCAAGGGTCACACTTTTTGAAAAAAATAATAAAGTTGGTGGAAATAATGATCCCTATCTTGAAGGTGGTCGACATTATGCTACGACTGTAATTGTTACATATCCCTGTCAACAACCTCACTATCTTAATCTTTGTCGTGAACTAGGAATTTCTCAAATTATGCATGACTTTTCTAATCTCGAAGGTGCTATCGTCGTTGATGATAGAATAATAAATACAAAAATGGGATCTGGTCCTTTTACTTTTATTAAATATATCTTAAAACATTGCTCTTTTAAAGAATTATTTGATGGTTTATGTATTATGTTTCTGTTTTATCGCCAATTTAAACTACTTCCAGAATCCAAAAAAAGCATTAAAGATGTTTTAGGTGAAAGACTTGTTAATTCTAGAGTATTTACTCACGTGTTTATGCCTTGGATTGGTATAAATACTTGGTGTAGATTTGATGATATATCTTCACAGCCAGCTCATATATTTGGTGCTTTTATTTATGAGTATGCACTAGCTCTTACGATCAGAAAAAAAGATTTTTTGCCAGGTGAAAATGGTTGGTGTGTTTTAGACGGAAGAATTATTCATAAATTAGAAGAGCAATTATCTTTAAATAGTTTTTATTCTCAACATTTAAGTTCAGAAGTAAAAAATATATACAGAAAAAACAATAAAGTAATAGTCGAAACTCATAAGCAAGAATTTAAATTTGATGCTATTATTTTAGCAAACCAACCATTCCAAGCTTTACCTTTAATTGGTGAAATCGGCACTCCTAAATTAATTAGTGAGTTAAGAAAATGGCCTAAAATGGATTGCTATGTAATTCTTCACAGTGATTTTTCTAATATTAAAAACATGCCATGGGTTCATCAAACATATAAAAATAAATCAACTAATAAATTTTATATTACAAACACCATAAAACCAATAATGTCAAATATTAAATTTGACTATGTAATTACCTTTGTTTATAATACAGAAAATTATCTTGATTTTAAAGAATATCATTTAGATAATTCTAAAGTTGTAAAATTATACAAGCCAAAACTTCCTATTTTCACTCTTGAAAACTCTGTTAACAGAAATGCTCTTTGGAAATTAATTGACCAAGATTGTAAAGATGTATATTGGACTCATGCTTGTAAATCAGGTATCCAATACCATAATAATGCAATTTTAAATTCAAAGCGAGTCGTGAAAAAGATGATAAACAATCTAAAAGTAATTTAGTTCTATTGGAACTACTAAAATCTGTCCTTCAAAAATTTCAAATTTACATTCTTGGTAACTTGGTGCTGAAGATGAAACAGGCGGATTATTTGAAAATCCGTAACCCTCTTGAGGGATTGGTATTACACCGAATAATAAATTTTCAGTTAGTTCTCCATTTTTATCTTCATCATGAAATACGCTAATTGCATATTCTCCCATAGGTATGTCCTTTAAATTTACAATAGTAACTTCTTCATTAATATCTACAGTAGTATCTCTAAATGTTGTGTTTAAGAATTGATCAGAACTGTTAAATATGGCTATTACCAATTGTCCTTCCTCATTATTAAATTTAGAAACTTCTATTTGCAATGTTGTGATATTTTGTTCATCCATTACATAAGGCGGGTCACCATATTCTTTTGCACATTTGACAAAAAAAAGAGTTGATAATAAAAGTAAATAAAATGAATAAAAATTTATTTTTTTCATATTTAAATTTTCATTTGTCAAATCTAAAAATTAAAATTCAATTAATTTAATTTCATATAAATTTTACCGTTTCTTAAATGATAGCAATAATTATGATTTAATTTTTGTCCCAGTATATTTTGCGTTAAATTCAATTCTAAATTAGTATATGAAATTTCATTTAAGTTAAGTTGTGAATTTGGTTGAGCCATTGACGAATACATAAAAATGTAATCCACTTCATTACTGTCTAATGATCTATCGTAGATTTTAATATCGTCTATTGATCCATTAAAATATGCGCCTGAGTTATTATCACCATATGCACCAATACTATTCCTAGGTTCAATTGTATAATCTACTGGTGAATTATAAAATGCATTTGCTACTAATTCACCATATATATATAGATTCAACTCCCCACTATTAATATCATATGTGCCAGTAATGTGATACCATTTTCCTGTATCTAAATTGTCTTGTGAAACTATAGTTTGATCACCACCATTTATTAATAACATTAATTGTCCATCATCATTGAGGCGTAATCCGAAACCCATGTTTGTTTCAAGTCTCTCATATATAATTGGAGAGCCTAATGAGTTCTCAGTTTTTATCCATGCTGAAATTGTAAATCCATCAGTTGGACTCATATTTGTGTAATTTGCTATTTCTATATTATCATTAAATCCATCAAATAAATATGCACTATTTGCATTTCCAAATCTATCTGTAGTTAATGTAGCTCCGTTTACAATGCCATGATTATTTTCACCGCTAGTATCTAATGCATTATTGTTAAAGTCATATTCAGCAATCAATCCATTATTAATTTGTCCATTTGAATTAATGAATAATACCATTGTAATAAATGTAAATATTGTTTTAAAATTTTTCATATCATTTAATTTTGGTTTCTATGAATACTAAAACAAATTACGTGCCAAAGTATTTTTTTAAATTACTTGACCTTGTTTATTTTTGTAATGTTTTTCAATTACATTAGTTTTTTTAAGTAATTATTATGATTAAAAAAATTAAAATTTTCACAATGATTATTATGTCAACATTTTATTGTGGTGTTGGCATTGCACACTTTATGGTTCCAGAGAATTTTCTAATTATCATACCACCATATTTGCCTTATAAATTAGAGCTAGTTTATATAAGTGGGTTTTTTGAAATTTTATTTGGACTTTTAATGTCTATTGTTATTTTTAATGAGTTTATTCATTTTTTGATTCTTAGATTTAAGAAAAATAATTTTTTGCAATTTGTTTTTTTATCAAAAAAAAGTATTTTAAAATATAAATATTTTTATAGTTACGGATTAATTTTTCTTTTAATTGCTGTATTTCCAGCTAATTATTATTTATATAAATCTGAAATTGCAAGGGAATCGTATGGATTTATAACACAAAATCAAGCTTTTGTTCGGATGTTATTTCAGCCTTTATTAATTATTACAGCATATTGGCATGGAAATGATATAGAAAATAAAAAAATAGCTATTTTATTTTTGTGTATTTCAATTATTTCAATTATTTATTTTGTCAGAATTTTAATTTAGACGATTCTGAATCAGTGATTTAAGTATTTATATTCAATATAAAATGTGCCAAATGGAATTATTGATGCTATAATAACAAACAAAAAAAACCTATAGTTCCAATTCATTTTGAATTTCATTATTATGCTTAATGTAACATAAATAATAAATAAAATTCCATGAGGCATACCCAATAATTGAACAAAATACTCATTATTATAGATATATTTTATAGGTACAGCTATTAATAATAATATATATGATATTCCCTCTAAAAAAGCAATAACACTAAAAAGTTTTTTCATTTTATTTAATTTTAATATTTAATTTATCCATTTTAGTTATTATTTCATCTGAATATTTTCTTCTTACTAATATTGAAAATTCACATACAGTATCAATTTTTTTATTACTTATAAATACTTTATAATCTTTAATAATTTTCATGATTTTATGTAAATAATTATATTCAAATATTATAATATATTTTATCTCTATGTCTTTAGTTAATAATTTTGTGCTTTTGATCACAAGACTTGTTAAATGCTTATATGCATCAATTAATCCTGAAATTCCTAATTTGATTCCACCAAAATAACGAACAATGATTATCAAAATATTTGTTAATTCAAATCTTTGAATTTCTTTTAATATTTGTCTTCCTGCAGTATTTGTTGGTTCTCCATCATCAAAAAATCTAAAATCTGATTTGTCTGGATGCAGTATATACGCATAACAATGATGGTTTGCTGAAGGTTCTTTTTGTTTAACTTGCTTGATTATGTCTTTGACTTCTGATGCATTGTATACTTTATATGCATATGCAATAAATTTACTTTTTTTTATATTGCATGATGCTATAGAATTATATTCAATTTCTTTATATGTTTCATCAAATAACATGATTTTTTATTATGTAATCGAGCTTAATAAACAAATATACTTACTTTAACTAAATAGTATTTAAAAATTTAATATGTTAAACTTAAAATTACCAACTGATCCTAGATGGGTCAACTTAGCAGAAAAAAAAATTGAAGACATCTTAACAGATCATGCCTATTGTGAGCAAAAAGCGGCTTCATCTTGTATTTCTTTAATTATTTTATACCCTGATCTTCAAGATATAGTTGAAAAAATTTCACCAATTGTGACAGAAGAATGGAGTCATTTTAATATGGTAGTATCTGAAATATATAAGCGAGGCTTTACTTTGGGTTTTCCCCGAAAAGATGTTTATGTTAATAAATTATTTTCTTTTCAGAATAAGAATGGCGACAGATTTGATATGTTAGTTGAAAAGCTATTAACTAATGCATTAATTGAAGCTAGAAGTTGCGAAAGGTTTAGATTGCTTTCATTAGAGTTAAATGATAAATATCTACGTCAATTTTATCATAATTTTATGGTTTCTGAAGCTGGTCACTATCGATTATTTATGGATTTAGCGAAAGTATATAGACCATCTTCTTATGTGAATAAAAGATGGCAAGAATACTTAATGCATGAAAAAGAGATACTAAATTCAATTAAACTAAGAGGGGATAGAATGCATTAAAAAAAGAGGAACAAAACTGTTCCTCTTTTTTTAATTAATTATTATTATCTCTTGTTTCTTGAATTTTTCATTTTCTATATTTATTAAATATGTTCCTTTTTCAACATTCAGGTTTATTTCTTTCTTATTGTCTTCAACATAAGTGTCAACTTCTTGTTTAAGAACTTCTTTTCCTAAAATGTCAGTAATTTGTAAGCTGAATTTTTCTATGTTTTTATCGATTAAAATAGAAAAAGAGCCATGGTTTGGGTTCGGGTATATAGTTATATTGATATTATTATTTTCAATCAAATTTGTATTGTCATCAAAACCACAAATTTCTAAGTTGTCATACCATGCTTCGCCAGTGCAGCCATTTCCTGTGCAATAGCCATAAAAGTTAATAGCATCTAAGATATTTAATTGTTGTTCTCCTCCTGCATCTAAGCTAAATTGCCATGTGTACAAAAGTTCACCATTATAATATAATGATGTATTATCTGAATCTATGTCTATTTCTTGTCTAACTTCTACCCATGTGTCATATATCGCATCAAAAAATACTGCTTCATAACCTCCGGCATCAATAACACTTTGATCTCCACTTTCAGAAGATGCAAATGTTATTTGATGAGCCCAGATACTATTTTGGGAATCATTTTCATTGTAGTCATGTAGTATATTATAATATGCTCCCGCACCTCCTGATGAAGGAATATACATCCAAAAAATAATTTCACCTATACCACTACTTATTTCTCCAAAGCTATGCAATAGATCGTCATCTTGTTCTACTAAAATTGATTGATTACTATTATTAAATCCAGTTGATATCACATTAACATTAGAATTTAATCCATCCCATCCAAACCACTCATTAGATTGATTATCTATACTTGAGTTGTTAGAGTAACTTTCAAAATCTTCAAACCATGTTTGATTTGAACATGATTGCCATTCGTAGGAGTATTCGCAATCACCGTTATCAGTATTTGCATTAGGATTATAATTATCTGCATTTTGATCAGTGCAACCAACTATTATAGGAATACATGAACCATCATCTGTATTAGCGTTTTCATCAAAATTAAATGCCGATTCATCTGTACAACCTAGATAGATACATGAGTTGTCATTTGTATTTGCTTGAGGATCATAATTATCAGCTAAAGGATCTATACATCCTAAAATAATTTCAATATTAGAATCTACACAAAATTCGTATGAAGCTGAACATGGTCCACTATCTCCACCTGTTATACAGTCTCCAAAAGCAGGATTTGTTTCTTGAAACAACATAATTCCATCTTCACTTGTGATAGAAAATGGCGTCCCATTTACTGTGCATGTAAACTCAGATCCACTCAGCCCATCGCCATAACTATCTGTAATAATAAATGTATAACATCCAGCACTTAAGCAAATTTCTTGTTCTTGTAAGCTTCCTCCCTCTTCCATTGTGTCTGCTGTACTACCACCAGGATATGTACCTGAACTTACTTCAGCGACAATTGCTCCGTTTTGATTGATAATTTCCCAGCTTATTTCCTCACCATAACAATCAAGTTGTAATGATAAGTTAACATTATTGTCACAAGGATATTCACATGAACCATTATCTATTGTAGCGTCCGGATTATAATTGTTTGCATTTAAGTCTGTACATCCATACACGGCATTTTCGTCAGTGCAAAATGTAGATTGATTTGCACATACATCACCATTTGTATTTTCACAGATCCAATCAATAAAATAAGAAACTCTACTATAGACACCTGGATATCCAGGTTCTGCACAACCACTTCCCCAACTTACAATACCAACTTGTAAATATGTTTCTCCGTCAGCAGCAAGAACAACCATAGGTCCACCACTATCTCCCTGACATGAATCATATCCTCCATTTGGATATCCTGCCATTATTTCATCATCTTCAACGCCTCCCCAATAATTAGATTCTTCAGTGATTGGCACCCCAACAACTTGCAGTTGAGATGAATTAGTAGTACCCTCTGTATTTCCCCATCCAGTGATCCATGACATTTGCCCAGGATCTTCTACACCTAGCTCAACTTGTTGGTCACAAACTAGAAGTACTGGTTGAGTATTATTGTTAAAACTAATTGGATCTTCTAACCTAATTAATGCAATATCCCAATTGTTGCCATTGTTACTATAGTTTTCATGGATTATAATTTGGTCTGCTTGGTAAATCGTGCCACCTTGAGCATAATCACTGTCACTTCCGACTCTTACGGCCGTATTATTGGGATTTTCACCTTGAACACAATGTGCCGCTGTTAAAACCCAATATTCATTTATAATTGATGCACCACAAAATGCATAAAAAAAACTTCCAAATGATGAGTTACCTAGAGCAACTTGATACGGATAATCTTGAATATCTGCATCTTCACCTCCAACTATATCTGCTTGTGCAAATAAAAAATTATTATTGAAATAAATTGAAAATAATAATAAAAAAAATGTTCTTATTGTCATAATTATGTGTTTTAAAATACAATTAATTGGTGTCTATCTTATGCTAAAGATACAAAAAAGAACGCGCATTCTAAGTAAAAAATGTTCTTAAATTTCACAAATTTCACAAATTTTATCAATTATAATATTTGAGGTGTTATTATTATTTTTTATAAAAGATGATATTTTTTTTATGTTTTCTGAATTTGAATTTTTCTTGACTAGCAACATGGATATTACTTTTTCAAACTCACTCTTATTTTTAACAACTTCTGCAACATCATTTTTAATAAAATAATTTGTTTCCTTAAAATCTTGATGTTTTGGACCAAAGATCAAAAAGTTACCATAAATTGCAGGTTCAATGGTATTATGAACACCCTTATCAAATCCACCACCTACATATGAAATTGATGAGTAGTTATATAAATGTTTAAGCAATCCAAAAACATCAACTATTAAAATACTTTTGTGTATCGGAATATTTTCAGTAGATATTTTAGAATAATAACAGTAGTTATTTCCTATTTTTTTAATTAAATAATTTATTTGTGAGCTTTTTATTTCATGAGGAACAA
>CEUK01184954.1_pt1 | contig 13856 bp, 8 predicted proteins | sample 356451 | NCBI WGS metagenome assembly CEUK01 (sample SAMEA2622843, study PRJEB7988) | marine metagenome | isolation source: saline water (ENVO:00002010), including
CCCAACCCCGTCAGGAGTGGGTTTTGTGTTAATTTGTGGGTTACAGACCCGGAGCGGCTTCCCGCCATTCTTCCTCTTCATCTTCTGCATTGATGAATCGTCGACCAGCAACTGCGGCGGCCAATGCAACCATTGAAAGGGCAGGGATAATTTCGAAACCAGGGAGGTAAATTCCGCGGACGTAAATGGTGATCATTTGTGATTCTCGGTCACAGCCACCGTTCTTACAGGAGAAATCGGATTCAGCGTAGAAGTCGAGTGTGTGATATGCATCCGTCCAACCTTGGGTCTTTGGTGTTCGAAGTTGAATTCGGACCTTGGCAGGAGCGACCATCGGCTCAACGTTGACTTTGCTGATTGGGATGTTGATGTTGAAACCAGCGTCTTCTAGGGACTCACGGGAGTTTTCGGAAATGCCGACTTTCATGAAGTCGTATTGATTACCGAGGTTGTAAACCTTGAATTCAAAATCCTTGTCAGTCTTTGGCATTAACTGAACGAATGGCTCAACAGCTTCGACCTGGAGAAGTGCGAATTGCGTGATTGAAACAATCATCTGAGAACTGGATTGAGCAGGGTTGGGAGGAGGGAGTCCGTTAAATTCCGAAACACTCGCTTGCACGGTGAGGGTTCGGGCTTGCATAGTCATGAACGGCTGAGCACGAACAACTACTTGGAAGTCCTCTTCGCTGTTCGGACCGACGTAAATGTCACCAGGGGCAGCGGCAGCCAAACCATCAGATGAAATCGAGACTGAAATCTTCTCAAGGTACGATGATGGGTTTGTTGCAGTGCACGTGGTAAACCCAACGAGTGTTGACCCTGGCTTTACGTCAACTTTGATTTCAGCGGGTTGGCAAGTGATGGATACAGCCGCAACAGGCGCTTGTGCTTGGGCAGGTACGGCCACCAGCAGCAAAGATGCTACGTAAATCAGTAGAACGGTAAAGGTGCTCTTACGGGTTGACATCGTGCTCACTACCTTAAGCCACCCTATCGACCCTCATAACCATTGTGTCGTGAAGTGTCCCGTGTGAGAGCGAATTGAGTGGGCCTGAAGGGATTTGAACCCTTGACCGCCCGGTTATGAGCCGGGTGCTCTAACCAACTAAGCTACAGGCCCTGGACTGTCCTGAGAATAAGACCTTCATGAGTTTGCCGAATCAAACATTGCAAGAGATGATTGCGATGGCTTGGTCCTGGCACGAACTAAAGCTTCGCATGAGTCACGGATCTCCTCGGGTACAAAAACGAGTATGCGCTCATCGGATTGTGTCAAGGAGCGAATAAGCGGCGAATGTTCTGCTGCGTCTCGGCCATCTTCCAGAATGATGCCCTGTTCGTACGGCATGTAGCCACGTTTTCGAATTGAAGCGGTGATTAAATCGTGTTCAGCATCGAATCCTTGTTCGATGAGATGGGCCACAACCTCATCCTTGACCATAGCAAACATCTCAGTTGTCAACGAGGTAATTCTCAATGACTTGTGGTAATCTCTACGAGCCAACAAACGTGATGCGTAACCTGACAGAATCTCATCAGAATGATTTGCAAATCGACCCATGGCGACCTTAATGTGGGCATCATGCAGCGAGGCATATTGATCTGGCGTCAGTGATTCGTTGAGTAGCATCTCATGGATTTCTCCGCTCAGTTCCAGCGACCCGTTTTGAGCCAGTCGTCGAGCGCGTGCGAGCATACGAACGAGGTAGGATTGGGTCAGCATGTTGACTTTGTGAAAGTACACCTGATTGTACATGTGGTATCTCGTCACGAGGTAGGCTTCAATCGCAGGCAATCCCCAGGTTTTCACGTACAATCTGCCCTCATCGTTGACACGCAGTGCACGAATCACTCGAGCACTGTCAAATCCACCGATCTGAGCACCTGTATTTGCTTGGTCACGTATCATGTAGTCCATTCGATCTACGTCCAGTTGACTGCTGATGATTTCCTTGAGGAATGGAGCGATTGGAACACCGTTGCACTCTGTTTGGCCATCGAGAAGAGCAAAGAGACGCTGTTTTCGTTCTTCACCAAGAACATCAGCAAGCACTTGCCCAATCTCTGAGTCCTCACTTTCGAGAAGAATCCTTCCCCAGTGTTCGTGGGAATGGAAGGTTGCAAAAACATCTGGAGTTTCAAGAAGATGTGAATATGGTGGATGGCCGATATCGTGGAGCAATGCGCCAATTTGAACCAACTCAGCATCGGAGTCCGAGAGCAGACCTGGTTGTACTTCCTGTATAGAGGAGGTCAACTCGCCTGCGAGGAAGTATGCCCCAAGAGAATGTGCGAAGCGCGTGTGCGTTGCAGATGGAAAGACAAACTCACAGGTTGAAAGTTGTTGAATGTTCCTCAAACGCTGAAATTCGTGCGTATCAATGATGCGTGCGTGATGGGCTGGAACCAAGACGTCGCGATGGATTTCATCTCGGATTACACGGTCTCGCATGTTTTTTCCTGTTCTTGCCTTGCATTTCAAGGCATCTCTTCGGATAATGTTGCAGGGGAAGTGATATGCATCTTGACCCAGAGGCCATTCCATGGCAGATGGTCTCAAAGGCTTCCTCGCCCGATTATCAACCGACGATCCTGAGACCAACGGGCCTCGATTATGGGTCATGTTTGCGATTTCATTGTTCCTCGTGGCTACGCTCAACTGGTACGCCATGGTACGTGAACCATCGGTTGTTGATGTTGATGAATTAACCGATTACATCAACGAAGTGGTCAAGGTAGAAGGCCAACTGATTTCGTGGGTTGAAGACCCGTATAATTCTGGTGACGATCGACTCGATGCCATCATCGACGATGGTACTGGTGTTGTTGAATTGCGTTGGTTTCGCCCAGCAGAATTACCGCCAATAGGAACAAACGTGACAGTGATTGGAGACGTCATTGAATACGAAGGACGTATGTGGCTGCAAGCCCTTGGTGCAGGAGCAATGAACTGGGACAAAGATGACATTCCTGATGCTCCATTGTTGGCAATTTCCGATGTCGCATTAAACCCAGAAGACTATGACGGTCAAGTCATTCAATTGTCGGGATTCATGTCAAAATCCATTGCACCTGATGTAGCATTCGGTACCGCCAAACTCGGAGATCATCCCAATTACGGGAATTCAAATCATCAAATTGGAATGACAATCCACTCCGCAACTGGTGAATGGATCGAAGCTGGTTCAAAAGTGACTGTGCAAGGGGTCCTCTCCTATCAACAACGGGAATTACGCTGGAATCTTGCAGTTCAAGGGCCTGAAATTGTCATTGATAGAAATCATCCCATTGAAATCCCGTTACTCGACTGGTCTTCACAATCCACTTGGATGTACTCCTCTGGTCGGACGGTTGATGTTGCAGGAACATTGTCCATTTCCGACGGAAAATGGCAACTTGAGGGTTCATCTGGTTCCCCATTGTGCGTCCTACCAAGCCAACAGGATCTCGATTCCGCTGATTCTCTGAACGGAAGTGATATTCGGATGCGAGGCCGACTGGTCTGGAATACTGCGTCCTCATCTTGGTGCCTTGACAAAGGAGACCAATCGAGTCCTAATTTGGTTGCAACATCATCCATCGATGATTTACTGGTGATGCTCAGCGCAAATCCTTCGGTTATCTTCAACAATCCTGGGCAGGTATATACTGTATCTGCGTTCATGAAATACGCTCTTGAGCCGAGTGTCGAAGATGAGTCTGCCTACTTTACGGATTCTCAAGGGTACACACCCGGTTGGACAAGCATAGCAGTCACGATTCCAGGGCCACGCGCAACTTGGCTCGAAGCCGGTCAAGCCGTGACTGCGGAAGTCACCATCGCCTGGGATGACGAAAATATGCGTGCTGAATTGCTCGTTGAACAACTCACGGAAGGCCAAAAGGCGTCTCCGATGACACTTCTCTGGGGCGATGGAGCCATCGATTGGGGTTACGACAAAAACAAGATTGTTCGAATCAATGGCAAGGCTATCGAAGACAATGGCACATGGTACCTCTCAGAACCAGGTAGCGACAAGAGAATCCTACTCGATGCTGTGAACAATTGCATCGGTTTGGATGAGCTCCATCTCGGCACGGCGATGCAATGGGAGGGCCGTTTGCTTCAGATTGAGGACCCTGATTCGCTCGCCATGGTTTACACCCTCAGTAGCGCAGATGTTGATGACAAGGACAACGATGGGCTCAGCGATGCGCTTGAGTCTGCTTTTGGAACGAGTTCAAACAACGAAGATACGGACGGCGATGGGATAAGCGATCGTCAAGAATACATCGACCAATCCTAGGTGATTTGATGATTGAAGCATACTTCCATGAACTTTGGTGGCTTCTTGGCGCCTTGTTCTTTGGCGTGATGCTTGGTTCACTTACGGGCTTGATTCCTGGTTTTCACGTCAACAACGTTGCGCTCATTCTCCTTGCTCTTTCTCCTGGATTGCTCGAATTGGGAATACCGCTCTCGGCTGTCGCCGCAATCATTGTATCGACGGGTACTGTTCACACGTTCTTGAATTACATCCCATCCGCACTGATTGGAGCACCTGATGGCGATACGGCGTTATCGCTGTTACCAGGGCATCGAATGTTGCTCGCAGGAAATGCTGCACGAGGTGTTGCCTGGTCTGCACGTGGCTCACAGTTGGGTCTGTTCTTGTCGCTCCCTCTTATCGTCGTGGCTCGGATTGCTTTCGGACCTGAACTCAATTGGTACAATGGCTTGCGAGATTGGCTTCCAGTCATTTTGCTGGTGATCTCTTTGCTCTTGCTCGCCACGGAAACAACACGTCTCGACTGGCCGAAGTGGGTCCAGAAAATAACCGGTAAGCGCCTTGGAAACGACAGTCGTTTAGCAGGGTTCGTTGCTGCAACAGTCTTCTTTTTGCTTGCTGGATTGTATGGATGGGCTGTGTTTGAACTTCCGGTCGATAGCCCAGTTGGGATGCCATCGCCTTCCCTGTTGCTTCCAAGTTTGGCCGGTTTGTTTGGTATTGCCAATCTCCTCGACATCTATGCAACAACAAGCCATCTCCCCCCACAAAAAGAGAACTGGGATTTGCCCCCTGTTAAACCCCTCATTGCACCTTGTTTCTGGTCCGCTGTTGCAGGAGCAAGCATGGGTGTGCTTCCTGGAATGACTGCATCACAGGCAACCGTACTCGTGATGGGTGGTAGAAACGTAGCGGCAAAGGTGCAAGGCAAAGAAGGATACGGCATGGATTGGGAAACCCGCCGTTTAACTGAACTGAGCGATGAGGAGTTGCTCGAAATTGCCGTGGCTGAAGCAGAGGATGGTTACGAGGGGCCACAAACAAAACAGGATCTCGAAGTGATTGCTATTCTCTCGGCAGTCAACACGGCTGTTACCGTCATGGTTCTCGGATTCCTCTACATCATCGGACGTTCACGCTCCGGAGCAACGTTAGCGTTGAAAATGATGTACCCGATTGAAACGTGGAACTCAACGCAGCCAACAGCAGACTTCGTACGTTTGCTTGCAGTTACACTCGCAGCAGGAATTATGGCGATGCCAATTATGAAAATTGTGGGAAAGGGAATGTTGCGGTTGCATGCAGCGATTCCTCTCCAATCAATGGTCATGGGTGTCATCATCTTCGTCACGGCATTGGTCTGGCTCTCAACTGGATTCGTCGGAATCGGTGTTCTGATTGTAGGAACCATTCTCGGTTTGATGCCACCACGTATCGGAATTCGACGAAGTCATGGCATGGGCATCATCCTCGTTCCAATTATGATTTACACCTTTGCTCAAATGGCCGACAGCTTTGGTTTCATTTGAAAATCAGAGGATTCCACGTACCAAAAGATATGAGGGGGAAGGCTTTGGAACGAACGTCGATGCTGTATGCGAATTGAGTCCGTTTTTCTTCTTGCGCTGATGCTTTTGGTCCCACTTACACCTTTGGTCGAACCTGCAGAAGCCGTTTCTGCACGCAGCCAGCCTTGTGGTGGTTCGATATGCATCAATGAAGTCATGCCAAATCCAAATGGGTACGATGATGCAGTTTGGCCAAATGGTGAATGGCTCGAACTACACAACTCAGGTACAACATCTGTCGATGTACGGAATTGGTATTTCTCGAACAAAGCTGCAAGGACATTGACGTTGGATTCAAACTCTATTGTGGGATACGACGCTGCGAATGCATCAACCTACACTCTCGCACCGGGCGATTTCATGATCGTCGCTCGAAACGGTTCAAGCACTTTTTATGTTGCAAACTCCAACGATTTCATGACACTGTACGACTCCTCGAGCGGATGGATCGATGAAGCCACTTGGAATTCAAGTTCAAGTGGCGTAAGTCTCGAAGAAGACCCTGCAAACGCCTACAATGACTGGATTCCAACATCAAACCCAACGCCTGGTTCTTCGAATTCTGGTGGAGGTTCAGGCGGCCCAACTTACGCACAAAGCGATGTCATCATCCATGAGGTCATGGCCGACCCTTGGCCAAGTTACGACAACGCCACTTGGCCCGGCGGTGAATGGGTTGAAATCTACAACAACGGCACCACGACCATCGACCTCACTGGTTATTGGTTACAAGACCTTGCAGGGAACATGATTCAATTCGATGAAAACCACCTCGTTGGTGCTTCGAGCGATACAGGAACGATGCTCATCAATCCTCAAGAGACTCGCGTCATCTCTGTCAACTCCTCCACAAACAGTGGTGTTCTCAACAATGGCCAAGAAACCCTCCGACTCTACCTCGCCAACGGCAGCATTGGCGACGAAGTCATGTGGAGTTCCAACCAACCTGGTTTTTCAATCGAAGCCAATCCAAGCGGAGGAATGTGGCAATATTCCACCTATCCTACACCGAACGCTACCAATGCTGTGAAACTCACGGACATTACTGCATCTGGTGACGTTCAATTGAGCGAAATCTTCCCTGTCAGTACGATGGATGGTAGTTCTGCGCCTGACGGCGAATGGGTTGAATTCTACAACGCAGGAACGACCTCAGTCGACCTCAATGGTTGGTCCATCATCGATGGCATGGGGAACGTGACCTATCTTGATCCTGGAACCATTGTCGTAAACAGTTCACAAGGAAGTACCATGATCGATGCTGGCGAACGTAGACTTGTCGAATTCACTGGAGAAACTCGACTATGGGACAACCACAACCACCTTGTTGTCCGAGATGCAAGTGGCTCCATTGTCGACATGGGACTTTATTCAACAAACTACGGACCTAATGTTTCTCTTATTCGAGGACAGCAATATCACGACCCTTGGACACCATCGATCTCTCCTTCACCCGGTCAACCAGAACCAACACCAACGCCAACAACAGGTGACGTTCGTATTACAGAGGTTCTACCTGATGCTATCGGAAGCGATTCTGCTTCATATCCAAACGGCGAGTGGATTGAAATTCAAAATATGGGGGCGGAGGAGGTCGATGTCGCTGGATGGCGTTTCTCTGCATCCGGTCGAACACTCATTCTACACCAGTACAATATGCCCGATAAATCAGACACCATCCTCCAAGCAGGAGAAACCACCTTGATTGCTCTCAATGGGACATCGCAATTCTATCTTAAGCACACCACACCGGATCAAATCTTCCTTTACGATGGAAACGGTGTAGCTGTTCATTCAGCACAATGGACCCATACGCTCGAAGGTGTTTCATTGATCAACAACACAGAATCGCACGCAGGTGCTGGTCCACTGGGGACAAACGCCCCATCCTCTACGACCACGTGGGGTGTTGAAGATTGGCTCAACGCTGCTTGGATGACGCCCGGCCAAGAGAATCCAGTATGGTCTGCGTATTCGGAAAGCGAAAGCATCGTTGTCACGGAAATCGTGACCTCTTGCGACCTTCCATCCTTCCAACCTGCAGCAGATTGGATTGAGTTGTACAATGAAGGAAACGAAGACATCAATTTGAGTCGTTGGATGCTGGGTGCGGATTACACCTCGAACCCACTCATGGGACGCCAATTCATCGACGCAAGCATGCTTTGGGAGTCGACGTCCAATAGCACAATTCTTGCGCCAATGAGCCGAGTTGTCGTCGAACTTCAATACGACATCTTCGGACCTGATTTGGACGATGTGAGTTCGATGGACTTGATGAATCCTGATGGAGAACTTTTGCTCTCAATTACGCCTCCAGCGTCTTCACTCAGCACGACATGTGGATCGTATGGATACAACGCTACGAACGATGAATGGGTCGAATTCCTCTGGCCAACCCCGGGCACACCTGAACCAGACGCGAGCATGATGGCCTCCATCGACGACATCAAATTCAGTTCCATTATGTGGGACGGTGTATCGTCTATCTCAACTGAAATGGAATTCTTTGAGCTCACAAACGTAGGAACAGAGGCTGCCATGCTCAACGGGTGGACTGTCAAGCGGATTGCTTCGGATGGAACATCGTTTGAGTCCACCATCACCAACCTCCAAATCGATGCGTCATCGTCTGTCAAACTTTCAAACGATGTTGCAGCATTGGAGTTGTTTGAGGACGGTAACATCCTGGACATGGGCGTTGCCATGGAGAACCCAATCTATCTGCTCGACAGCGGCATGGCCTTGCAACTCATCCACCCCACCGGACTGGTAGCCGACACGATTGTCTACAAGAACGGTCCAGTGGACACAGAAGGTTGGAATGGAGTTTCACTCTCAGAACCCGTAAGTGGTATCGACAATCTCATCCTCTATCGTGGTGATGGCTGTGGTGTCATGACCGATACGAATCAGTCCGCTGATTGGCATCAGCGCTGGGGACGTCTGGGTGCAAGTGATTTCTGTGGCGATGTACAATTTGATGACGCTACGTCGATCACGCCACTCATCGCTCCGGAACATGGTCTGATGGATTTGCTGAACTGGATCGATGGTGCACAAACGTCCCTCCACGTCCACCTCTACATCCTTCAGTCAAGCGAGTTAATGCAGGCACTCATCGATGCACACGATCGTGGTGTGAACGTTGTCGTGGTCCTTAATGAGCCAGAAGACTGGTGGAATTCGAACGACAAACAGGGGCAAGAAGCCTATGCCTATGCGCTGAAAGATGCAGGGCTTAGTGTCCACTGGTTCGGAGGCTCTGGAGACGATCCGTACCTCTATCTCCACGCCAAGGTTGCTGTTCGTGATGATGCTTCAGTATGGATTGGCTCTGGCAATTGGAAACCCTCTTCCTTGCCATACGATGGCGATCGTGGAAACCGAGACTGGGGAATCATTGTCGATAGTGTCCAACTTGCCAACAATGTTCGAGCAAAAATGTCGTTCGATGAAGAGTCCATGTACGTCCAAGCCGTCTCGTCGATTGCGCCAACGAATTCCTACTCTATTCCAGAGGCACAAACCATCGACCAAGCAACCGCAACAAGTTTCACAGGAACCTACAGTGGCAAATTGCTCACGTGTCCTGACGATTGTGTTGATGGGTTGACCGAGATGATTCAGACTGCGGAGGACGAAATTCTGCTTTCCTTGCAATACCTCGACCTCGATTGGAAATGGGGTTGGGGAGAGAATCCAGTTGTTTCAGCATTGGAGCAAGCTGCGATGGACGGCGTGTCCATTCGCTTAATCATCAACGGCGCCTACCTTGACGAAGACATCCAGGATGTTGTCGACCGAATCAACAACGATTGGAACATCACGTTCGGCTGGGATGCTTCTGCAGTCATCATGAGTGAGGACGATGATGTCATGAAACTTCACAACAAAGGAGCCATCGTCGATGGCGAATCCGTCCTCATCTCAAGTATCAATTGGGGTGATTCAGCGATGGTTCGCAACCGTGAGATGGGACTCATTGTCACCTCTGCCGAAGTTGCTGAACCTTACATCCAATCGTGGTATGCTGATTGGAATCGTCTTGACAATGTTACGGATTCCGACAACGATGGAATGCCAGACATCTACGAGGTGAATTACGGCTTGAATCGAACTGTTGCCACCATTGACGGTGTCTTGGAGTCCGATACAGACAACGACAATGATGGTCTTTCCAATCTCGATGAATACACGCTTGGCGGCGATCCGTTCAATCCAGATACGGATGGAGATTGCATTCTCGATGCTGTTGAAGTGAGTTGGGCCCAAGCTACAGCTCTTGATTCATCTGTGGAAACAGTTTCACCTGAAGATGCGATCAACATGGTAGATGCTGATGGCGATGGCATCAACGAAGCAGACGCACTTGGTTGCGACCTTGGCGGAATTGAACCGGTCAATCCGGGTACCAACGAAACGGACGAACCAAGCACGGACGATGATCAGGATGGTGTGCTCAATGCCGCTGACGAATGTCCTGGTACACCTGAGAACACACCAACAGATGTGTCCGGTTGTTCGTTGAATCAAAGGAACGAAAAAGCAGGCGATGCAAGCGGCGAAGCTGAGGAAGGATTCGGTGAGACGTTCATGCTCTTGTTGATGATTGGTGGCCTCCTTCTCCTCATTGGTGCTGTTTACGGCATTCTTCAATCACGGAAAGAAAACGAGGCTCGAAAAGATTGGGTAACGGACCAACACATCGATGATGTCATTGGAACCGAAGCGCAATGGGAGCAACCCGTTTTGGATGGACGTGGTGATGAAAACAGTTCTCCACTTGCGAGCGAGTTGGAGCGATTCCCTGGATGGGATGAAGCTATGTTGCAACAATACCTTGACCTCGGATGGACCCTTGACCAGTTGGAAGAATACTATCAACAACAGGTTGCAGAACAGGGTTGAGTCGCGTAACCTTGACAAAGGACCGATTCCAAGCACCATCATGGCATACAACTCGACCAACCCTGTCTTCAAACCGGCCTTTTGGAATTCGATTCAAGGCAATGACAGAATGACGCTTGAAGGAACACTGCAAAAAACCGGTATTTTGTTCGGTTTGGCAACGGTCAGTGCGGTGGGCTCGATTGCCCTAGGCTTCATCATGCCAGGTCTTCTTTACCCGCTGATGCTCTTGGGCATGTTTGGTACAATGGGAATGGGCATGTTCTTGTGGTTTTCTCGGCCTTCTGAACCGACAGCGTTTGTCCTCGTTTACGCAACGCTTGAAGGATTATTCATCGGACCACTGACGCTCGTGTTCGAGATTCTTTATCCAGGGATTGCCATACAAGCTGGACTTGCCACATTTGGTGTTGTAGCGTGCATGCTCACCATCTACTCAGTTGGGATTCTGCGTCCAACACCTACCTTTAACAAAATCGTGTTCACCCTTGCCGGTTCGATTTTCCTGATGTACCTCATCAACGTCTTCCTACTTTTCCTCACACCGTGGACCATACCTTTCCTTCATTCCTCAGGACCAATTGGAATAGGAATCAGTGTCTTCATCATCACTGTAGCGTCGCTGATGTTGATTTCGAATTTTGGTATGATCGATGCAGGTGTTCGCATGGGCGCCCCCAAGAAGCAAGAGTGGTGGGGCGCTTTCGGAATCATGGTGACGGTTATTTGGATCTACTTTGAGATGCTCCGATTGATTGCTAAACTGCGAGATAACAGGTGATTTGTTGACACGTCCATTGCCAATCGCTGATCTCAGTGATTTCACATCTGGTGATGAACATCGAGTCAACGCATTCATTCAGACCATAGGAGATTCATTGGCAGATATTGGCTTCTTTGCCTTGACCAATCATGGCATTGACCTCTCACTGATTGAGGACACATACGAGGAAGCAGAATCCTTCTTCATGCTCGATGAATCCGTAAAACGATTGTATGCAAAACCAGAGATTTCTCATCAACGAGGGTACACGGCCTTCGGTGTTGAGCATGCGAAAGACAATCCCGCACCGGACTTGAAGGAATTTTGGCAAACGGGTCGAGGGCAACAAGGAAGTGAAACGGACAACAAATATCCGATGAACATCTGGCCATACGAGCATATTCCGAAGTTTCAGGAAAAGGTCGATGACCTCTACAACCAGATGGAGATAATCTCAAATCAACTTCTTGCAGCATGCAGTTTGTATCTTGGTAAGCAATCCGATTGGTTGCCTTCAATGGCCGAAAAAGGAAACACGATTATGCGTATCATTCACTATCCACCACTCGATTCCTCAACACCTGATGGTGCTGTTCGCTCTGCTGCGCATGAGGACATCAACTTCATCACACTCCTGATGACTGCGACTGCAGCTGGTCTTCAGGTCATGGATCATGATGGAACATGGATCGATGTTGAGGGCAATCACGAACAAATCATCGTTGATTCAGGGGATATGATTCAGAACCTCACGAATGGATTGTTCAAATCGACGACCCATCGTGTTGTCAATCCGGGAAATCCGGCCCAGCGTCGATTCTCAATGCCAATGTTCGTGCATCCTCGCAACGAAATTGATTTGACACCACTGCCTGAATTCATTGAACAAACCAGTGGTTCTGCTGACTACCCATCGATTTCAGCAGGCGACTACCTCCACCAACGTCTTGCAGAGATTGGCTTGGCCTCAATCGATGAGAGTTGATTTTGATGCACATCCCAAATCTGCTTGCAAAAAAGCGGGATGGATTGGCACTTGCTCAAGATGAAATTGAATGGTTCATTCAGCACCTTCATGAAATTCCGAACGAACAGATAGGCGCATTTCTGATGGCTTGTCAAATCAATGGCTTGGATGCTCAAGAAACAACCTACCTCACCAAAGCCATGCTCGAACAGGGAGAACGCCTTCCACCACGTGATGCTGCAGTCGACAAACATTCCACCGGAGGCGTCGGCGACAAAATGAGTTTGATTCTCGCACCAGCATTGCGCGCTTCCGGGGCGGTTGTACCTATGCTTGCAGGAAGAGGTTTGGCGCATACTGGGGGGACCATCGACAAGTTGGAATCTATCCCAGGTTTCAACACAGGTCTTTCCATCGATGAGATGACGACAAACCCGTGCTTCATATCGAGACAAACTGCAGAAATCGCTCCGACAGATTCTATTCTGTATGCCATCCGTGATGTAACCGCAACGGTCCCTTGTATTGGATTGATTACGGCATCCATCTTATCGAAGAAAGCTGCAGAAGGCATCCAGTCGCTGGTTCTTGATGTGAAATTTGGGCGAGCAGCGTTCATGCAACACTCCGAAGATGCACGAAAACTCGCTCAATCCATGGTTCGTGTAGGAACTGAACTTGGAATTGAAGTAAAAGCACAACTCACACAGATGGATCATCCCATTGGAAAATGGCTTGGAAACAGTCATGAGATTGCTGAGTCCATTGCCTGTCTCAAAGGAATGGGGCCACATGATACAATGGAGTTGGTGTATGCTCAAGCAAATGCCTTGGGTTTTGACATTTCAGGGTCGATTGCGAACGGGTCAGCTCTTCTCGAGTTCAAATCCATGCTTGAACGTCAAGGCGTTGAACCTGCTCTTGCTGAGCAACTTCTTGATGATCCATGGAGCGTCTTGCCACGTGCACCTCAACAATACACACTTCTCGCAGAGCAAGCAGGATTTGTGGCTGATCTTGATGCACTCGTCATTGGCCAAGTTCTGTGTGAAGCAGGGGCTGGTCGCTCGAAGCAAGGTGAAGACATTGATCATGGTGTAGGTATTCAGATCCACAAGCACATTGGTTCACCTGTCGAAGTGGATGATACCATCATGACTTTGGATGGCCCGTTTGGCATTGACATGCAACTTGTCCAACGATTGAAGAATTCCATCACCATCTCTGAATATCAAGTCGCTGTTAGCTCCCGAATCCTCGAAACAGTTACAATCTCCGATTGTTCGACGACTTGAATTGATGGAAGCCATCATAAAGGAGATGTTAGTGGACAAACTCGCCGATTTAGCTTAGCTGGTGGAGCGTGGGACTGTTAA
>CEUK01164232.1_pt1 | contig 13851 bp, 11 predicted proteins | sample 356451 | NCBI WGS metagenome assembly CEUK01 (sample SAMEA2622843, study PRJEB7988) | marine metagenome | isolation source: saline water (ENVO:00002010), including
CCGCCGATACCGGCGACGAACACTGCATTGAGGACATCGAGGCCCATGATGTGTGCCCATGCAACCACTTGCTCGATCTGGCTGCACGAAGATGGATCAAACGGGATTTCGATGACAACGGCGCAACCGCGGCACGGGGTGCCTGTCATCAGCAGATCGTCGACACGATCACCGAATCGCTTGTCGAGCAAACGGCATTTGAACGATCACTGGGCAGTGGTGACGAGGGGCATGGAATCCTCGATGCATTGAGCACAATCGAGGATCCCGCAGACGCGCTCGCGACCCTTGTCAACGCGATTGCGAGGCTCATCCTGAATGCCATACCGAAAGAACAGGTACGAATCCTGCTCGCAGGAGGCGGCGCCATGAACCAGGCGTTCGTGGCTGCGTTCAAATCTCACACAGACAGGAACGTGGAACTCTCCGATGAGCAGGGAATACCAGCACAGGCCAGAGAGGCCGTCGCCATGGCCGTCCTGGGAGGACTCGCCTTGGATGGCATCCCCATCACTCTCCCCCAGGTCACCAAATCGAACGAACCGACGACCTTCGATGGAAGCTGGTGCTTTCCCAGAGGTCACATGCCATCCTGAGCGGTGGCGATCAGGAGTTCTTCATGAACTCATCACGCAAGGCCTGACCCTGCTCATCAAGAAGCGGTGGCTTGATCGGCGTGATCGAATCATCCCATTCACCGTACTTGATCGCATTGCCCGGGACATCATGTCCTCCCGAATCGACGACGAGATCCCTCGAGAGAATCTGCGGCATTGATCTGGACTCCATGATGGTATTGATCAATCCACAAGGCACACCTCTGGCCTGAAGTCGTTCCTGCCACTTCGCAGCGACATCACCGGCCAACGCCGCTTCCATCCCTGTCTTCAAGGCATCGATGTTCTCCAGACGCTTTTCATTGGAGGAGAAACGATCGTCCTGCGCCATGTCGCTGCAACCCATCTCTTCGCACATTTCCGTGAAGAGATGATCATTTCCACAGCAGATCACGAGTTCACGATCGCTGCAGGCGAAGGTGTCGAAGGGACAGATGCTCGGATGACGGTTGCCGATGCGAGTCGCCTCCTTGTGCTCAGCCAACGTATCCATGAGGCCGTGCTCCAGCAGCGAGAAGATGCCGTCGAGCATCGCGACGTCGACCGTCGTTCCCTGACCGGTTCGTTCTCGTGCAGCCAACGCGGCGGAAATGGAGGCGAATGCGAAGAGGCCTGCCCCGAGGTCGGCAATGGACGTACCGACTCTGGTAGGCGGACCATCGGGGAAACCGGTCACGCTCATCAAGCCCGACATCGCCTGGATGACCGTGTCGTACGCGGGCAGCTTGGACAGCGGCCCACTCTGACCGAAGCCTGAAATCGAACAGACGATCAGCTTGGGATATCGCTTCCTGAGATCCTCTGGTGCGTATCCCAGCTTCGCCATGGTTCCCGGGCGGAAATTCTCCACGACGATGTCGGCCTTTTCGAGCATCGCATCGAGCAATGCCCGATCGTCATCGTCCTTGAGATTGAGCGCAATCGATTCCTTGCCTCGATTGACAAAATGGAAGTACACCGATCTGGATTCGTCTTCGGGGAAAAAGGGGCCGAATGAACGACTGTCATCGCCGGTTCCCGGACGCTCGACCTTGATGACCCTTGCGCCATGATCGGCAAGCATCATGGTGCAGAACGGCCCACTGAGGACTCGAGTGAGATCAACCACGGTCAAACCTTCGAATGGTCTCTTCTGATTACTCAATGTTCCAATCTCCGTTGTCGTATGTTTCTCAATGACCCTTGAATTCGGGGGGTCGCTTTTCGAAGAAGGCCCTGATCCCTTCCTGCATGTCGTCACTTCGCCAGGTCTTCTCCCTCAGAGACTCGATCTTTTCAAACACCTCCGGAGGAAGCGGTGCACCCGAGCCCAGCTCCCGCAACTCGTTCTTCAGGACCTGTATGACAAGTGGCGCCAGACTGGCGATTCGCTCGGCGATCTTCATCGTTGCTCCCTCGAGTTCCTCAGCGGGAACGACCTTGTTGTAGATGCCGAGTCGCTCCGCTTCCTCGACACTCATCGGATCTGCCGTGAACAGCATCTCCTTGAGTCTGTGAAGTGGCAGGATCCCGAGGAAATGCGATGTGCCCAGGGAGTTGTAGGGCAGTCCCATCTTGGCGGGCGTCATCGCCAGCGTCGCCGTCGGTGTGGCAACGATCAAATCGCACGAAACGACCAGATCGCACGCCCCACCCCAGATGCTGCCCTCGCACATGGCGATGACCGGCATCGGGACCTCTCGCACCTTGTGAAGAAGCTTCTCAAGGGGAATTGTCCATGAAAACGGATCGCTACCGTCGGTTGGAAGCTCGCTCACATCATGACCGGCCGAGAAGATCTTCGCTCCGGGCCTGGCTCTGATGATCGCAACACGAACGTCCTGCGAGCAGAATTCGTCCAAGGCGGCCAGAAGACCGCTGATCACATCAGATGACAACGCGTTCGCCTTGTGTTCATTGGCGATGGTGACAATCCCGATGGAATCGGTGACACTTGATTCGACAACTGATGGCATGACAGCTTCTTTCTTACAGATCCAAACTGATTCAGACACCGTAGAGCGGACGCAACTTGTCGTTGAGATGCGCCACGAGCGGTGCGGACTCCAGCGGTCGACCTGTCACCTTCTCACAAAGTTCGCCAGCCCTGTACCGACGTCCATGATGATGGATGTTGGTACGCAGCCAGTCGAGAAGACCGGAGAACTCCCCCTTCTCGAACTGCGAGTACATGTCCGGCATGTCGGCCATGGCCTTCTCGAAGAACTGGGCGCAGTACAGGTTGCCGAGGGTATAGGTCGGGAAATATCCAAGTGAACACATCGACCAGTGGACATCCTGTAGACATCCACGTGCATTGTCCGGAACCTCGATGCCCAGATAGTCCTTGTACTTCGCGTTCCAGGCCTCGGGGATGTCCGCCACGGCCAGATCGCCACGCATAAGGGCACGCTCCATCTCAAATCGGATCATGATGTGCATGTTGTAGGTGGCTTCGTCGGCCTCGACACGGATGAAGTCGGGCTTCACGATGTTCGCGCCTCCGTAGACGTCCTCGAAACTGAGGGACGCCACAGAATCCCCGAGGACCTCCTTCATCATGGGATGACACCATTTCCAGAAAGCCTCGGAACGACCGACTTGATTTTCCCACATGCGGCTCTGCGACTCGTGGATACCCAGCGAGATCGAATCGCCCATCGGCGTTCCGATATGGGCTTCGAGCAGCCCCTGCTCGTAGAGACCATGACCGGTCTCGTGCATGGTGGACCCAAGGGCGTCGTTAACGTTGTTCTCGTGGAAACGGGTCGTCATCCGGACATCGTTGCAGTGCGAACCACCGCAGAATGGATGCGTGGACACATCCAGACGTCCGCGGTCGAAATCGAATCCAAGTTGAGCCGCCACCTTCTCGACGAACTGCTTCTGCTTGTCAACCGGGACCTTGACCTCGTTGAAGGCGTTGCTCGGTGACTTGGATGATCCCATCAGATCATCGAGCAATGTCTGGAGGTCCTTGCGAAGCGGTGTGAAGACGGACTCCACCTCCGCGGCGGTGCAGCCTGGTTCGTAATCCTCGGCCAATGCGTCCCAAGGCTCGCCGGCAGCATCCCACCCGTAGCATTCGGCCTTACGCTTCATGAGATCGACAACCTTCTCGAGACTCTCCTGGAAAAGCTTGAAGTCGGATGCCTTGCGAGCATCAGCCCAGCAGTGCATGGCACTTGAACTCAACGCAGCCTCCTCCTCGACGAGGGCCGCAGGCAGGCAGGTCGCCCGGTCGTATCGCCGACGGATCTCCCTGATGTTGACCGCCTCGACCGATTCCGGATCGGATGTGAGATCGTTCTCCGCTTCGCATCCGGCCAGAGCCTCTCCAGTCGCGGGATCCGTGAAGGATTCATGCGAAAGACGGGACAGTACGGCAAGCTGGGCCCCCCGATAGGCAACGCCACCGGATGGCATGAAGGTCTCCTGATCCCATCCGAGAATTCCAGCGGAACTGCCGATGAGCTGCGCTTCACGAACTCGCTCGATGAGCTGTTGATAGGCTGGATGTGTGGTCTTTGCTGTCTGTGTCGCCGTAGTCATTTCAGGCCCTCCTCATGAATCGGTGCAAATCGTGAATTCAAGAGGAGGATCATAGCATCCGCTCAAATCTCGATGAATGGCAACAGGGGCCGGCCTGACGGCCGACCCCTGTGGTTCGAACTGTTATCTGGAGCGATTGCTCACTTCTTGGATGCAGGCATCCGTTCCTCGAGGACCTTGATCACCTCGACGGCGTTGGCGTCGCTGCGAACTCGAGCCAGATCAAGTGCGGACTGGCCGGACGTCGAGACCACATCGATCTCGGCACCGTTGTCCAGAAGCAGTCTGATCTTGTCGGCGGTTCCACCGTTGTGCTCGGCGGCACGCAGCAGTGCGGTCTTTCCGTTGCGATCCTTGGCATTGAGGTTGGCCTTGGCTTCGACAAGCGCCTTCATGCCTTCCAGCTTTCCGGTCTGGGCAGCGTGCATGATCGGCGTACCACCATCAACCGAATCGCGTGCCTCGATGTCGGCACCGGCTCGGATGAGAATCGGGATCGAATTCGAATCGCCCACCGCGGAGGACCAGATCAACGGCGTGTATCCCGTCGCGGCCCCCTTGGTTTCCAATTCGGCGCCGGCATCAACGAGCACCTGGACGCAATCCGCATTTCCGAATGCGGAGGACCAGGCAAGAGGACCGCCGATCACGAGATCGCGGGCATTCACATCGGCACCGTTCTCAAGCAGCATGACGAGGACCCTGGGGTTCTTGGAAGTACCACCATGCATGAGGGCGGTTCGCTTGACTCGGTCAGTCGCATCGACCTCCGCACCGGCATCGAGAAGGATCTGCAACGCTTCGGTATTGCCGTTCTTCGCGGCGATGCCCAGCAGGGTCACACCTGATGAATCCTTCTCATCGACGTTGGCGTTCGCTTCCGCCAATCGCGTCTTGAGTTCTGCATGACGACCCTGTCTGACGAGTGTGGACATGTCCGCAACTCGAGCAGGCTTGGCAGCGGTTTCGGCACTGCCCTTCTTGTCCTTGGAATTCTTGGTCGTGTTGCTCTGTCGTTTCTCACGAATTCGACGCTGGATCTCGGCTCGCTGTTCACGATTGAGATCGACCACAGTGAAGAACTGGTTACAGCGGTCATGCCCCTCGAAGTAGAAGGTCAGCTTCGCGTTCTCAGCGTTGTTCCACCATTTGTCCCAGTCGACCACCACCTCATGGCGGTTGGCAGCCTCGGCAGGGACGACCTTGAGCACATCCGGCGTGGAACGCGTGATCTTGAACGGCTTCTCGTCTATTGATTCGAGTACGATCACACCTTCGGGGTTCTTGTCTATGCCCAGCTTGTCAGGCGTCATCTTCACGAAGGAGATGGACTCCCCCACAACCGGAACACGCAACTGTGGATAGCCATCGATCGTGAATGTCACGGTCTTGTTCAGCTTGCGGGCAGTCGGACCGCCTCGCATCCGAACCTTGACCTCCGTCGTCTCACCAGGCCCCAGAACGGTGTTCCGCTGGAAATCAGCCGTCGTACAACCACACGAGGCCTTGGCGGATCGAATGGTCACGGGTTCTGCACTTGAATTCCTAAGTGTGACAACAGCTTCCTTGGTCTCGGTGGTCGAGAACTCCCCGAGCTCGATCATTTCAGGTTCTGCAATGATCACCTGCTCGGTCAACACGGCATCGGCACCGGGCGGTGGCCCAGTCGGTGTCAGCATCAAGGGTGGCGTGCCAGGAGCAGCCTTCGCTGGCTGGGCGTCGCCGGGCTGGGCCTGTGAAGGACTCAACTGCCCCTGAGCGACTACTGGAGTTGCCGTGAAACCACCAATCAAAAGAAGGGCGAATACCTTCATGCTCAATGTAAGACTGCGTTGCATGACACACTTTTCCTCTGTTTGTCCATGAGCCAGAATCGACACAGGACTTGGTTTGGGGAGTTTTCTCGGACGAAGCCCTGTCTTCATCGGGCCTGATTCAATGTACGTAAGCCAACTACCTCAACCGCATTTGAAACCCGAAGAACCGGAGGCCTCGTGCCTCACCACAATGCGTTCCTCGGAACTCAACAATGGTAGCCGAAAGCAACCTTGTCGGTTCGGATCAATTGGGCTATTGAGTCAACGATTCAAAAGAGACCGTTATTGGGGAAAAACACATATAAATTCGTGTTATCGGGTCTTCACAACACAAAAACACGCCACTCACCGTCCTGTAACAAGGGGAATAAGCAGCACGGGGAGCAACCTTCAGCCAGCCGAGCTATGCTCCGCCCTTCAAAGGGTCAATCAATGAGTACGAACGAAATACCTGAACACATTCAGAAGCCGCACATTCGAAGAGTCCACCCCATCCCGGGCCAGGACCCGAACGGACGCCCCATCGTCCAGCTCAGAGATCCCTTCATGCTGGCCAGAGATCGAATGCTGGGCGTACCGGTTCAGGCAATGCAGGCGATCCAGCAGTTCGATGGTGAACATACGCTGGAACAGATCGCCGAGTCGGTCAAGCGGAATGTGACCGATATCCAGACGCTTGCCAAGAACATGGATGAGGCCGGACTCCTCTGGGGGCCCCGAAGCGAAGCCCTGGAAGCTTCGCTCAAAGAGGAATTGGAACGTATGGGACATCTTCCCATGCGACACAGCAGGGTACTGGGTGAAACGGAAGAAGCCGCCCGTACGAAACTTCGCGAGTGGATGCATCAGATCGAGGATCCTGAAATCGAGGGCACCGTCCGAGGGCTCGTAGTACCACGACTTGATTTCAATGCCCTCTACCCCGTCTACGCGGGCGCCTACCACACCGTCCTCAACCAGAAGATCGATCATGTCCTGATTCTGGGATGCAATCAGTCCGGACTTGGAGAAGGTGTCATCCTCTCGCAACTGGGACTCCAATCCCCACTTGGCATCCTCCCGGCCGACACAGGCTTCATAGAAGCCATGACTGATCGTCTGGGCAAGGACTGTCTGCGAGATGAACTTGATCACATGACTGAGCATGGGCCTGAAATGCAGGCACCCTGGATACAGGAATGCCTCAGCGAAGCTGCGTCCGTGACCGTTGCACTCGTACCTGATCCAATCGCTCATTCCTCGGAAGATACCGGTGACTACGTGTCGAACAAGGCCTTTGCGCAGGCCGCAAGGGATGTCATGAGCAGCATCGGGGGACGAACCCTGGTATTGGCCGCGGTCGACCTGAGCTCTGTCGGACCACAGGTCGGAGAGCCTCGCCCAGTGGATGACCAGCGACGATTCGACGTGGAGCGACATGATCGAGAAATGCTTGGAACATTTGCCACAGGTGATGCAGATAGTTTCCTTGATGAAGTGAGACGAACACGGAACCCCACCCGGTGGTCCGGCATCGGCCCCATGTCCATGCTTCTTGAGATTCTTCCGGATGCAACGGTCGAACTGATCGACTATCGACAGATGATGCTGGATGACAAGGGGTCCGCGATGATCAGCGAAGCCTGCCTCTCGATCACATGATCGCCGTTGTCCAACGTGTCTCCAAAGCCGGCGTCACGGTTGCCGAAGCCGGACATGACGCTCGGATCGAACTAGGTCTGGTGGTTCTTCTCTGCATAGAACATGAGGATACGCCTGAAAAGGCCAGCTGGATGGCGGCCAAGATCGCCAAACTCCGTGTATTCGAGGATGACGACCAACGCTTCAATCTTTCGATCAAGGATGTAGCGGGGTCAGTGCTTCTTGTCAGCCAGTTCACGCTCGCAGGCGATTGCTCCAAGGGCAATAGACCGAGTTTCATTTCTGCCGCGTCTCCGGAAGCGGGACAGGATCTCATTGACAAGGTACAGCAGCTGCTTCATCAGGAACATGACATCCCTGTTGAATGCGGTGTGTTCGGCGCCTCGATGAAAGTCGATCTGGTCAATGAAGGCCCAGCCACGTTCATTCTGAGGAGATGAGTTGCCGGCCAAGATCGATGTTCAAAAGAAAAAAAGAGAGCCCGATGCTGCAAAGCAACAAACGAGCTCCTTGTGGGGGGGGCATTGGTTGGTCGAGGCGTCGTGCCTCTGAATACTACTTCGTGCATTCCCCGGCTCAGGTTCCTGACGAAATAAATAAAAATGCACGTTGTCATCTAAAAGATCATTGAAGCTTGGCCATGACCTGCTTCATATCATTCCAGACATGAGCGCGAATCTCTGGGGTGTACTGCCTCAACAAGTAGGCAGGGTGGAATGTGGGCATGACATCGATGGTCAGATCACCGTCGTTCCACTGACCCCATATACCTCTTAGACGGGAAATCGGTTCAGTCGTATCAAGAAGAAAATGGGCGGCAGGCCTTCCAAGTGCCACGATCACTCTGGGCCTGATGATCTGTAGTTGCTCCACGAGATAAGGCGAGTGAGCTGAGATTTCATCAGGCAATGGCGCTCGATTTCCGGGCGGTCGGGCCTTGAGGATATTGGCGATATACACCTGCTCGCGGGCAAAGCCCATCGCCGTAATGATGTCATCGAGCTTCTTGCCGGCAGCACCCACAAAGGGCCGACCCTCCCGGTCCTCATCGGCCCCTGGAGCCTCTCCAACGAACATCAGCTCTGCGTCACAGGGGCCCTCCCCGAATACCGGGCGGTTAGCATCGCCAAGAGACTCACTCAAGGGAAAAACACCACAAAAGCGGCTTTCAAGACTTTCTAGGAGTTGTTCGCGACTTTTGGATTTATCCATCGACTTTTCGGCTGGGGCCGATATCGTTCTGGATCGGTTGGGGATAAATGTGGACCCGAAGAGAAACTCCGTCTCAAGGGCCTGACGTGCGATCGTCCTCAGTTGTTCGGAACTACTTGTCATGGCTCAAGATCTAACGATTCAGCATGGGTCTGACAAAATGGGACCGGTCAAATTGTTCAAGCGTATTGTGAAATCTGGCGATTTCATACTTGAACCTTTGCCAGAACAGGCAACAATGCCCCCCATCTTCTTGGGAGGGAAGAGAAGGAGAAGCTCGAGTAATCGAGAATTCAGAAGGACTAACGGATGAGCTTCACTTCACGATCGACAACCAGTCTTCAAGCGTATCACACGCTTTTGTACCGCGTACCCCTCCACCCGGAGTTCTTCCGGATCGAGGCTCGCGAGAAGGCGTCCCACAGCAACTATGGATTCGAATCCTGGCTGTTTCAGGGGGGCCATGCATTTCGGTTCGAACTGGACGACCTCAGCATCACCGAGGTTGTCACACCGGATCCGAGCATCATCCCTGAGCGAGGTCTGGTCACCTCGCTTCCATGTGCCGGTGAAAAGGACCATGAGTCAGAAATTGCCGATCGAGTCACCTATGTGACCTCGATCCAGACGGAAACACTCTCGGATCATCTCTATCAGGGCACCTATCGGGAAATGCTCGAACACGGCCGCATGAGCGAAGGTCTGATGAAGGTCTGGGAAGAAGGTGGCCCGCCAAATCTTTCACTCATCGAGCATCAACGGTATTCGGATGAAGTCCATATTCAGGGCTACCATCTCCGAAGTGATTGCCTGATGGTCCTCAGGACCCAGTCGATCTTTCAGATCGGGTGTGACGGAGACACCGGCTCCGAAACGGACAACGCTGACACGGACTGAGATTTCCATTGATTCAAAAAAAGGTCCCCCATGAGATTCATGGGGGGCCTTTTTCATTTCCATTCAGTCGCATGCCGACGAGGAACTGCGGATCATCCGCGGTCGCTGGACTCAGGTGCCAGTGTTCCGGGAATCAAACCGGGATACCAGATCGTATCGTCCTCAAGTCCATCACAGGCCCGCCTCATGAGCAGGTAGATCCTTGTCCATGCAGCACAGAGATAGCTGAAAATCCAGCTCAGGACCAGGACGATAACAACCGATTCCCAGAACCCGATGAACCAACCGGTGGCCGAACCCCACCAGGATGAGGATCCTGCAGCGGGCTTCTGGATGCTCGAGAAGATTTCGATGGCACCACCTGCACCATCCATGGTTGAATTCCACGCCCAGAAACCCTGCAGACCTGCGGTGGTTGCAAGCGCGGCATTCGCAAGTGTCAGCACAAGAACAAGTCCGAGCCCCAACCCGATCAAACCCATGCCGATGTAGAGGATCAGGTGCAAGGGCCTCGTGACCATGTAGGAGAAAGCCCTTTGCATGGCATCTCCACCATCACAGTTTTCCACGGCGACCGCTGGAACCAGCATCCCCCCCGCCGTCGCATAGGCAAAGAGGAGAAGCACGATGCCAAGACCGATCAGAAGACTGAAGCCGTAGAACACCGACACCAGAAGATTGAGAACCGGGACATTCATCAGCAATCCGACGACGAGTAGGACACCAGACAAGCCGGCCGCCATCACAAGTGGAATCAGAACACTCGAATAGAAGTTGATGAACCTCGACATCGCGAAGTCGGCGGCCTCCAAGGGGCCACATCGCTGACCCCCCGCTGCCATCAGGGCCTCCATGCGACACATGGCGCCTCCGAAGATTGAGATCAGAAGCAGACACCACAAACCCATGAACAGCATGAACCAGCATTGGCCATGAACCCACAATCGTCTGGGTGTATGCCAGACGATACCGATACCCGCGTCGATTATGGTCACCGGCGAGAGTTGAAGCGTTCCCTCGGCGATGTTCGCCAGTTGAAGTCCAATCCAGTCGACCGTCGCTTCGAAGGGCCCTCGACCACGTGTGCCATTGACCGCATCGAAATCCCGGATGAATGACTCCATCCGCTTGCCTTCGATGGCTCCGGGAGTCGCATACATCTTCTGCATCTCCGAGAAGACTTCCTGAGGACTGGTAGGTTCATCAATCTCGAGATCGAGATCCGTCCACCTGTCCGCGGCACGCCTGACCGATCGCTGCTGTCCGACCGTGAGCTCACCATCCCATGGCGAGGCCATCAGACCCTCTGGAGGAACAGGAGTTCCGACCGCATCCCACAACTGACCGCCCAGGGCGATCAAGGCAATGACGAGCATGGAAAGGGCCAGCCTTCCCGGCTGAAGCGATGAGCCTATGGCCTTGAGGACCCGTCCGAACCGAAAGACCTTTCCGAATTCCATCTCGTCAACGGTAGTGCGATGGACATCGCGTTCCATGGGAATCTCCTGTGTTGATTACAGAAGCATCATCACAACTGAACGATCCCTAGGCAAGGGCGCAGGTCACGCCGGCCTCAGAGACCCCCTGAAGCCCGATCACGCCACCATGACCACCGTCCCCGATGACGAATGACGAATTTAAATTCAGATCTTGTCGCGAGTTCGAACATTGAACAGCGTACGACGCATGGTCCTCTTCAGATTGTCGACGAGCCCCATGCTCTGGATTCTCTTGAGATTTCCGTCCCGAAGTGATGGCATGAAATCAGATTCGACACCCATGAATTCATACAGCAGATCGAGATACGGCTTGCCGAGATAGATCATCGTCTCATAGGAGGAGATGTACCACGGGTAGTCCATCGACATGACTTGCAGCATGATGTCACGAGCTCGATCGGAATGCCGCTTGACCTCGTAGGAACCCCGTCGCATGAATCGACCTCTGCGGGAATATTCGGACAAGGTGATGTCTCTTGTCGTCAGAATGAAATGGAGATCATGCGTGTCCGAATAGTCCCGAACCCACTGGTTCACGTCGGCAAACGTGGCCTCCGGCCCCGATGGAAGCGATACGTGCCATACACGATTCCCCTTGTCATCCTCCCATTCCTCTGATCGCTCCGAATCGAACGGAACACCCAGAAGCACCTGCGCGCAGATTCTGGCGGTGAGCGTGCTCCCTGAGCTTTCGGGACCTATGACAAAGAAGAACTTAGGTTTCACCATGAATTCCTGCTGGGACAGAGAATGAATTCGCGAATCGTTACGTATCGGGGATCAAGTATACCAACGAAGGGTCACATTCAGAACTACCAATCACCTTTGCGGGCACGGATCAGCATCTCCTCGGGATCCCAAGGCATCGCCCCCTCCGGAAATCGAGGTTGAAGCAAACGAGCTATCGCAGTCGTATCCTTGGCTGTCCGGTCAAGAATGTATTCAACGGTCCCGAGGCTGGGCGGATCAAGCCGGGTCGTGGACTTCTTCATGATGGAAGCTCTCAGGCCCGAGCGCATGGAAGAAGGCAGAAGCGGACGGACAATTTTACGGTAGAGCAAGGATGAGGAGACCGATTTACTCAATCTCGTGTTGACCAATTTCCCCTTGCTGACATTGGCAGATGATCCGACATCGACTAGATCCGGCCGAGGGGAAAGCCCCAGAAACCTCTGCACAGACGCCGCCATCTGGGCCCTGTTGCGCATGTAGGACTCGAAATGAAGCACCATGATCCTGTCCTCGCCGAACACCTGAACCCAGGGTTCGACCTGCTGACGATAAAGGGTGTATTCGATCAGTTCAGGAGTGGTTCTGATCGCCTTATTGATATCCGGATCAATGTCCGAACCGCCGTCGAACATGTGTTGATGATGTGAACGAATTCTGGATACAGGCTCACGGACAATGTAGATCAGTCGAAGATCCTGACCAAGCAACTCCAGAGCTCGTTGTGGCGAACCCGAGTGCTCCGGAACCATGGTGTAGTAGGTGGATGCTTCGAACGTGATCTGCCCGGACCTGCATTGCCTGAAATTTCTCTGGTAGGCCGCTCGTCCCTCTGGCGTGAGCACGGCGTCATGATTGAGATCCCCCGGCTCCTTGCGATCCGGCGGGGAAATCGACGGGTGCGTCGCCAGATCCCCATGGAGCGTGGTCGTGCCGGATTTCATGGCACCAATGATGAGAAATGACGGCAAAGTCATGCAGGCATGCTTCCCAGTAGAGAGACGTGGATGGTCGAACACACGCTCACAGATCGCGATGCCTCCACGGAATTACATTCTATCTGCACAGTTTCAACGCCGGCTTGAATGATGGGACCCCGGATATGACAGAACGATCAACACATCAAGACGATCAAACAACCTCTGAAACCCCGGTTCTGGACATGAAAATGCCTTTTTCCTTGATCGGAAGCGGCAAGGCAGTACAGTCATGTGTTAGCTTCATTGACCCGAAAACCGATACTCAAGGTCGATTACCAACATGATTTTACGGACAATCTTCTGCATGATCGCCATCGCCGGAGGCACCATAGCCAACGCCGATGAGAAACCAGTCATGGATGTCCTGATTCTGGCTGGTCAGTCGAACATGGTTGGAGGCGCAACAGCTGCCAGCACACCAACCCATCTGATGGAGTACATCCAGGAAAACCCTGCCGTAATCCAAAGATCATGGATCAATGGAGAGGACTGGGACGATGACTGGGGCAATCTCAAGCCGAGAGGACAGTGGATAGGCCCCGAGATGATGCTCGGTCACACCCTTTCAGAAGCGCTTCCCGATCGCAATCTGGCATTCATGAAGATCGCCTACAACGGAACCAATCTTGGCTGCGCCTGGGATCCGGATGGCTGCGGCCTGAACCTTTTCCAGCAGATGTGCGAGCTGGTCGACCTCTGGACAGAGCAGCTTGAAGACATGGGCTGGGATGTCCGGTTCAGAGGTTTCATATGGGTGCAGGGCGAGGGCGACTGCTCGGTCGAATGGGCAGCCAAGCGTTACGAGGAAAACCTCAATCAGCTGATCGCCGGCGTTCGATTCGCCACCGGAAACGCCACGCTTGCCTGCGTCGCCGCGAAGATGAACCCGGTCGCCAAGGAATTCCTGTGGAAAGACGTCTATCACGCG
>CEUK01097296.1_pt1 | contig 13845 bp, 13 predicted proteins | sample 356451 | NCBI WGS metagenome assembly CEUK01 (sample SAMEA2622843, study PRJEB7988) | marine metagenome | isolation source: saline water (ENVO:00002010), including
GGTTGGGGCATACGCAGGTTTGCCCGCCATTACGCATTTTTGCTGCCATCAACCCCTGAATAGCAGCGTCGATATCGCAGTCATCAAACACAATAAATGGCGCGTTGCCACCCAATTCCAGCGACAGCTTTTTCAGTGTACTAGCAGAGCGTTCGGCTAAATAGCGCCCAACCTGGGTGGAACCGGTAAAGCTCAGTTTCTTTACACACGGGTCTTTTAGCCAGGCATCTACTGCAATGGCTGTTTGTTCTCGCGAGGCGGCGAGTACGTTAATGGTACCTTCCGGGAAACCGGCTAATTCAGCCAGCTTCGCCATGGCTAATGCGGTTAGCGGAGTGTCTTCAGCGGGTTTAACGACCACGGTGCAACCTGCTGCAATGGCCGGGGAAATCTTTCTGGCCAACATCGCAAACGGAAAATTCCAAGGCGTAATAACCGCGACTACACCCACCGGACGTTTTTCGACAGTTTGTTGGTAGTGTGGCTTTGAGCTAGGCAGGATATCGCCACGAAGCTGCATGGCTTGTTGTGCAAACCATTTCACATAAGAGGCGCCGTAGTCTACTTCGCCTTTTGCTTCGGCCAGGGGTTTGCCTTGCTCAGAAGACATGATGGCCGCGAGATCATCCCGGTGCTCAAGAATAAGTGTGTGCCAGCGCTCCAGCAGGTCAGCGCGTGCCTTGTGAGTAGTGAACTGCCATTGAGCAAACGCTTTTTGGGCACTTCGGGCTGCATGAGCAGCATCTATAGCGTCGCTGTTGGCGACTTCGGTAATTATCTCGCCATTGGCAGGATTAACTATCGGATAGGTTTGTCCCGATATCGCTTTCTGCCAGCGCCCATTGATGTAGTTCAACGTGTTAAACAGTGACGGCTCAGTAAGCCGTGACGTGAGATCCATGGTTTCTCCCGATGTTATTAGAGGTTAGCCAGTATGGCTTCACCCATTGCCTGCGTTGATGCTTCTCCCCCTAGATCTGGGGTTACAACGCTGCCTTTCAAGGTGTGTTCAATGGCTGTCACAATGGCATCGTGTGCCTCTTTGCCCGCCCCCGTGTCGTGAGTCAGAAAGCTAAGCATCAGCGCGCCAGACCAAATCATGCCGATAGGGTTGGCGATATTTTTGCCGTAAATATCCGGCGCGGAGCCGTGCACCGGCTCAAATAAAGACGGGAATTTACGTTCCGGGTTCAGGTTGGCCGACGGCGCTAAACCAATGGTGCCGGTACAGGCTGGACCCAGATCAGACAAAATGTCACCGAACAAATTCGACGCCACGACAACGTCGAAGCGCTCAGGCTGCATTACAAAACGTGCCGACAAAATATCGATATGCTGTTTGTCCCAGCTGATTTCCGGGTAGTCTTCTGAAACCGCTTCTGCGCGTGAATCCCACCAGGGCATGCTGATTGCCATGCCGTTGCTCTTGGTGGCAACGGTAAGGCTTTTGGCTTCCCGACGCTTGGCGGTTTTGAACGCATACCGCAACACACGGTCGGTGCCATAGCGGGTAAATACCGATTGCTGCATGACCACTTCGCGATCGGTGCCTTCATACATTATGCCGCCAATGGCGGAATATTCGCCCTCGGTGTTTTCGCGCACGACCAGGAAGTCGATATCATCAGCTTTGGGAGTAGACAGCGCACATTGAACGCCTTCAAAGGTGCGAACAGGACGCATATTGATGTACTGATCGAACTCACGGCGGAAGGTTAAAATTGAGCCCCACAGTGAAATATGATCAGGTACGGACGCTGGCCAGCCAACTGCGTCAAAATAGATCGCATCCATGTCGGCAACCTGAGCCTTCCAGTCGTCAGGCATCATTTTGCCATGGGTTTCGTAGTAGTCGCAGCCACCCCACTCAAAAGTATGGAATTCAATGTTTAGTCCGAATTTGTCGGCAGCTGCTTTTACGATTTTAAGGCCTTCAGGCATGACTTCCTTGCCAATGCCATCTCCTGCGATTACTGCTACGTTATAGGTTTGACTCATGGGGGTTACAGCTCCTGTTGCATCTCGTTTTGAACAACGTCCAGTGCCAGCACATCGTCCAGCGTCAGTTGCAGGCGTTCAAATAAGGTATCGAAATCGCTCTCGGTGAAAAACAATGCCGGCGCAAAGCCCAGAATGTTGTCGCCAAAGGCGCGGAAAATCAGTTTGTGTTGCCAGGCAATATCTGCAATGGTTTCATGCAGTTTTATCGCTGCTGGAAAAGGGCGCTTGGTGGCTTTATCGGCAACCAGTTCAATGGCACCTAACAGGCCTAAGCTGCGCGCATCTCCTACCAATGGATGAGACAAGCAGGCTTGCAACTTCGCTTCAAAATACGGCGCAACCGCTTGCGCGTGAGCCAGCATGCCTTCTTCGTATATTTTGATGACTTCCAGTGCAACCGCAGCACTGACCGGATGCGCTGAGTAAGTCTGGCCATGTCCAACTACGGCCGCTTTATTCGGGCCATCGGCGATGCCGTTGAAAATTTCATCAGACATTAACACCACGCCCATGGGGGCGTAGCCCGACGTTAACCCTTTGGCAATTGTCATCAGGTCGGGTTCGACACCTTCGTGCTCGCAGGCAAACATGGTGCCTGTGCGACCGAATCCGGTAATCACTTCGTCTGCTAAAAACAGAATGCCCAATCGCTTACAGGTATCGGCTATAGCTTTTAACCAGCCTTTTGGCGGCACAATTACGCCACCCGAGCACAAGCTGCCACAAGGCAAGCGCATTCTGTGTCACAAGGACATGGCCCTGTAACGTCAATCTCGCTACAGGGTATCTACCCGGTTGACCTCAACGGTGAGATGGTCAATATCCAGATGGTCAGACACAACGGCCCGGTAGCTCTCGGCGTCGCTATCCGTGGTCGTGGCTACCGTTAATACGCCCGCCACATGTTTGCCTGATAACTGCCAGCAGTGAAAATCGGTGACTTTGGTGTCGCCGGTTTTTTCAATATGATCAGCAATCACTTCCAGCTTCTCGGTGTGTAACGACTTGTCGAGCAACATACCGCTGCTGTCTGAAATCAGATGCCAGGCCCATTTTCCGATCACCACTGCGCCTAAAATTCCCATGAGCGCATCTGCCCATAACCAGCCGTAATATTTACCCAGAATAAGCGCCGCAATGGCCAGCAATGAGGTGAGTGTGTCGGCCAGCACATGAAAATACGCAGCTTTCAGGTTGTGGTCGTGATGATGGTCATGCTCGTGGGCATGTGAATGTGCGGCGTGATTATGTGAGTGCCCATGACTGTGACCGTGAGAATGACCATGATGATGGTGGTCGTCATGCAGCAGAAATACAGAGGCTACGTTCACCACAAAGCCAATAATTGCCACGATAATTGCTTCGTTAAAACTAATTGATTCAGGTAAGAACAATCGTTCTGTAGACTCAATTAGCATCATCAGTGCAACCGTACCCAACGCGACCGCGCTGGCAAAGCCGCCCAACGCGTTTACTTTACCGGTACCAAACGTGAAGGCACTGCTGTTGCGGTGTTTACGTGAATACCAGTACACAAACATCGACACGGCAAACGCAGCGGAGTGGGTGAACATGTGCCAGCCGTCGGCTAGCAAGGCCATAGAGCCAAACCAGGTGCCCGCCACAATTTCCACGACCATGGTGACTGTGGTCAGCAAAAACACCAGGTTTATCTTTCTCTCGGCAGCCTGGGTGTCTACATAATAGTTATGGGCATGACGCCAATCGCCAGTCGACGTGCTGTTGCAATCGTCATGTTCATGATGGTGTGTATGGTGATGAGAAGCCATAGCGCTGTATTACCCTTTCGGTGTGTGAAAGCGACTGATATACTATACCCCAGTATACCATTGTGATATGTGAAAACCATGGCGCACATCAAAAATAACCAGCAGGCGTTGCTCACCCGGGTCAAGAAAATCCGCGGGCAACTGAATGCTGTGGAAAAGTCGCTGACTAAAGACACCGAGTGCCTGGCTATTTTGCAACAGGTGACTGCCATTAAAGGCGCAGTGAACGGCCTGATGACGACCATTCTGGATGATCACATTCGAGCCCACCTGGGCAATCCTGAACTTACCGAAACACAGCGCAATGAAGAAATTGACGCGCTGAGCAAGCTGCTTAAATCGTATTTGCGTTAGCGGTCGACGCTCCTTCAACAAACTGTCTTTCTGTAGCTTATTCTTTAGCTACCAGTGCTTTATCACATGCCAGATGCACTTTTGCATTGCATGTGTTTCTTCTCCCCTATTTTCAAAAAAAACGTCTGGCTTAATTCCGCCTCGACATACGGCGCAAGAAGCAATGGCAAGCCATTGTTTTCGGCAGAATGTGCTTTTAATTGCATTAAGAATGAAATTTGCTGAGTAGGAGGGTGTGAAAAACTAATGAATACCAGGTCGGGTTTTACTGGGTCCGTTAGCCACGAAAATAATATATAGGGAACGAATATGTTGAAGAAGATTACCTTAATGGCGCTTGCCGCGCTGATATCCGCGCAGGCCAGTGCGCATGGCATTTGGTTTGCTGAGCGTTCAAAACAACTTGCGCTTATCTATGGTGTTGGGGCTGATGATTTAGACGCCGTGCAGCGCTTACCTAAAATTGCGTCTGTGTCGGGGTTTGATGAAAATTGGGGTGGAGTAGACGTTGAATTAACGCCAAGTGGCCCACTGTTGTTGGTGACTAGTGATGAACGCCCCGCAGCGGTGTCTGCGGTGCTCAACAATGGCATTTGGAGTAATACCGGCGATGGCCATTGGATTGGCAAAGGTCGCGACGAAGTGCCCAATGCCATTTCAAGTGAAGAAACTATTAAGTACGCTGTGCACCTACGCGGCCCACTGCGTAAAGTGCCGGTGCTGCCAACACAGGTACTGCAAATTGTACCGGTAGGCGATTCGTTTCCTTTATTGCTGGGTAAAATGCAGACTTATCAGGTATTGCACAAAGGCAAGCCAGTCGCAGGCGCGTTGGTGAAGAATGACTTTGTGAATGATCCGGATGCAGAGCCTGTTGTGTCTGGCAAAGACGGCAAAGTGACGTTCCCGATCCGTAACCAGGGCTTGAATGTGGTGGTAGCGGTATACGACGCACCTACTGACCGTCCTAAAATCATTGATAAGTACGAGTACCTGGCAACGCTCTCGTTTGTATTGCCTCACGCGCCTGAGTGATCAAGTAAGTAGCATATAAGCCGGTTAGCTAATTGGGTTAACCGGCTTTTTACTGCGTACAGTTTTATTGCGTTTTAAATAGCGCGCTTAACGGCACTTTGGTAACCACAATATCTTCTTTGTTTTCTGCGTACGCAACGTAAAGTGCGTCCTCGGTAACCCAGCTTTTTGGATAGCTAAATCCCACCCGCTTGTATTTGCCTTCATAGCGCGTGGGAATATTGGAAGCTTCGTTTCGCAACATAAAAAACCGGTTAAAGGAGCTGCCGTTGTCACTCAGGCTCAGTACCAGTGGCATTCGGGTTTTACTGCCGCTTGGGCAATTTACGATAAAGGCCACGCCATTGGGCAGATTTCCCGCACTTAATTTAGCTCTGGCGTCGGGCATATTGGTGATCTCGGGCTGGCTCCAATGCTCTCCGTCATCATTGCTGGTAGACGTTAGTACGCGAAAACTGGATGCCTGATCGCGAAACACCATGGTTAGCTGATTGTTCGTGCTGAACCAGGCAGGCTCAATTTCCCGACTGGTTTTCCCTTCAAACGGCAGGTGCGGAAGCTTTCCAAGGTTCCACTCATCTGTGCCAGAGGGATTATCAGTGTACATGGGGGTTGCGATTAAACCCGGGTAACGATGCAGGGTAGTCAGTATTCTGCCGCTGGGCGTGGTGTGCAGGTCTTGTTCAATGATACCGTTAACGTCAGTGCCATCGGCCATTTTAAGATGTTTAGCCGGTTGCCAGATTAGTCCGTCGGTAGAGGTGGTGTAAAGAACATACCCGGGCGTTTGGAGCTGCTTGTTCGGCCAGACATTGAAGTAGGCTACCAGGGTATCGCCATCCGACCACCATCCGCCATTAGTGATAAGACTGCCATTGCCGGAACTTGCCATTACGCGTGGATTATACCAATGTTCGCCGTCTTCACTTATGGCATATAAAACCTGGGTGTCGGGCGCATCTTCATCCTGAGCAGAACTTTGCCATTGCATGAAATAGCGCCCCTTGTGAGTAATCATTACCGCGCCATGATTGTATTTGGCACCAGGTTCACCCTTATATACCGTATGGTGCGTCACCTGTGGCGCATGAGGTAAGCTGGCTAATGCTTTGGCTGACAGTGCGCCTTCGGGTATGAGTTGTACTTCTGCTAAGGCGCCGGAAACAGGCAATGACAACAAGACAGCCGCCGCGAGCATGCGCCTGACCTTTCTGGAACAATTTCTGGACACCCACCTTTTTAATTCAAACGAAAAATGCCCTGCGATAAACCTATCCATGTCTAATACCTTGATTTTAAATCCGATTGCGTTGGTATAACACAAATCGCCTGCCACATGCTACGGCTCTGAATTTGTGGACACCCACCTTTTTCATTGTTTTTCTAACTGTGAAAAAACATGGGTGTCTCAAAAAAGGTGTGTGTCCCAAAAAGTGTGGGTGTCCACAAATTGGGGTGCAAAAAAAGCGGTCGGCGTCTTTTCAGAACACAGACCGCTTTGAGGAGAACACGGTACTTGTGGTGTGTTTAGATGGCGCCGACTTCGATTTTAGAGCCGTCGTTCAGGCGCGACAGGTTGAATGGCGTGGCATCGATAAGTGGTGTGTTGTTAACCACTAAATCCGCCGCAACCTTGGCCAAACCCGGGCCTAAACCAAAACCATGGCCTGAGCAGCCTGCCGCCAAATAGAATCCCTCGACATCGTCAACAGCAGACATAACCGGCACGGCATCTGGCGTGCAGTCTACGTAACTGCCCCAACTTTCGGCAATTTCGATATCCTTAAGTGCCGGAAACAGGCTACGTACGGCGTGAAGTGTTTGCTTAATATTCTTACCGTGCGGATCAGGGTTTAATATCCGCATGGCTTCCATGGGCGAGGGGCCGGTATTTTTCCAGCGGTTAATGGCTTCAGGGCCTTTGAAGAACGAGCTTCCCAGGTTGACCTGTACCGCCTTAATGCGCTTCATAAACATCGGCATGAACTCTTTGGCAAAGCGAATACCCTGCGGGGTAAATTCCAGCAATGCTGTGCCACTTAGCGCTACGGTATAGCTGCCGTCTAAACGGCGGGTGAGGGCTACGCCAGAGGTGTAAATGGCCTCACCGATATTCTCAATAGGTTTGGAACGAAAGGCGGTTTGTCTTACGCTAGCCTGAGGGAAGCGAATACCGTGATGGCTGCAAAACGTTGACGCCCAGGCGCCAGCTGCACACAACACACGCTGGGTGCGAATGGTGCCTTTTTCGGTGATGACTGCCTCTACTTTGCCGTTGGTGATGAATAGTTGCGCCGAAACGGCGTGCACCTTCGGCAATCATTGGCGCGGCGATGGCTGGTTCACCTTTGCCGTCGTCAATGGAGTGTACTCCGCCCAGCCAGGTGCGGCCGTTGGCCGGGATCATCTCGTTGGCTTCTTTGGCGCTTAACATACGGGTGTTAACGTTGAATTGTCTGGCTACGTCGCGCCAGCTATCCCATTCTGCTAATTGTTGCGGATCGTCTGTAGCATAGCGTAAACCGCAGCGGCGGAAACCCAGGTCCTGACCCAAATCTTCGGTCATCTCGTCCCACAGGCGCATAGCCAGTCCCGAAGTGGGAAGCTCACGTGCGTCACGATTTTGCTGACGGCACCAGCCCCAGTTTCGGCTTGACTGCTCAGCGCCCACCAGCCCTTTCTCGATCAAAGCAACCGAGTAGCCTTGTTTGGCCAGAAAATAGCTGGCACAGGCACCAATAATACCGCCACCAATAACAACGACATCGGCCTGTGAGGGCAATTGATCATTGCTGGCAATTTTCTTTAACGTCGGGGTCATGCTGTACCTTCAACTATCAAACTAAACGTTTATGCTTCACCAAAGCCAACGATGGCTTTGGTTTCCAGATATTCTTCAAAGCCTTCCAGGCCGAACTCACGGCCGCTACCAGACTGCTTGTAACCGCCGAATGGCGCGTGGGCATCCCAGGCCGGGTAGTTAATGTGCACCTGGCCACTGCGGATTAAGCGCGCTACACGGCGAGCTTCATTTAGATTCTTAGATTGCACATGGGCAGCGAGGCCATAAACGGTGTCATTGGCGATCGCGACGGCTTCGTCCACCGTATCGTAGGGGAGCATGCACAGCACGGGGCCAAAGATCTCCTCGCGGGCAATCGCCATGTCATTGGTTACGTCACTGAAAATGGTAGGGCGTACAAAGAAGCCTGTCTCAAATCCTTCTGGCCTGCCAACCCCGCCGGTAATGCATTTGGCGTCTTCCGAGAGTCCTTTTTCAATCATTAACTGTACCCGTTCGAACTGTGCGCGGTTGGCTAACGGGCCGTGTGTGGCTGTCTCATTGTCTGAGCGGCCAATTACAATAGTATTTACAGCTTCAATTGCTAACTGTTCTGCTTCTGCCAGCTTTTCTCGTGGTACCAGCATGCGGGTTGGGGCGCTGCACGACTGGCCATTGTTGCGCATACAGGCTAAAACACCTGGTCCGATTGCGGCCTGCAGGTCCGCATCGGGAAGAATTATGTTCGGCGATTTGCCGCCTAACTCTTGCGCAACACGTTTAACGGTGGACGCGGCAGCCTGTGCTACCGATATGCCAGCACGGGTTGAACCGGTAATCGATACCATATCCACAAGCGGGTGGCTGGATAACACTGAGCCCACTTCTGGGCCATCACCGTTCAACAGATTAAATACGCCTGCTGGCACACCGGCATCATGCAGAATGTCGGCGAAAGCGAGCGCACTGAGTGGCGAAAGCTCACTGGGCTTAAGCACAACCGTGCAGCCCGTAGCTATCGCCGGGCCGACTTTGGCGGTGATCTGATACAGCGGCCAATTCCAGGGTGTGATCAACCCCGCCACACCAATGGGCTCGCGCGCAATGGCGGTAGTGCCACGCATCTGAGTAAATTCATAGCTAGCCAAATTATCCCTGGCAACCTGCAAATGAGCCAGGGCCAGCGGTACATGAGCGGTTCGGGCATAATTGATCGGCGCGCCCATTTCGGTAGACAGGATTTGAGCTAGTTGTTCAGCGCGGGCTTCAAAAAGTGCAATTACGCCGTCCAGTATTGCTAAACGCTCGTTTACCGACGTCTGACTCCAGTCTGGAAATGCGGCAGCCGCCGCTTGTATGGCTGTATCGGCATCGTCAGCACTGCCTAGCGTGAGTTCGCCAATCAGGCTTTCATCCGAAGGGTTAACAATGTTATGCGAGCGCGTTGAGCTGAGCGTGACCCATTGACCGTTTATGTAGGCCTGTTGCAGCCTGCCAAGGGTTTTTAACTCGTCTACCGGGTGCGTCATGGTATTCCTGTTTCCGTTGATTCTGAATGCAGCACAATTTACTGCGACAGCACATATTACCGCGCTGCCGGGAACCTACTGAGCAATGTAGAACAGTATAGGGCGGCCACTGCAGCATGGGTTGCTGCTTTGCGTGGCTGAACGGCAAATTATATTAAAAGCCGGCGCGTAAAGCAGTCGATATCACTTTTTGAATGGCGCTAAAATGGGTTAATGTAAAGTGGCCGATGTAAAAGTCAGATTCGCCACAATGACAGCCACAAGGATACCTTTATGCCCTCCTGCACGCTTTCCGATATTGACGCGTTAATTAAGCCGCTTATCGATTTTCGACGCGATATTCACGCGCATCCGGAGTTGGCTTATAAAGAAGTCGCCACGGCGAGAAAAGTGGCAGAGGCCTTGACGGCAGCAGGACTCAAGGTAACGACCGGCGTGGGCAAAACCGGTGTGGTTGCCAGCTTAAAAGTCGGTAACGGCTCACGCTCAATTGGTCTGCGAGCTGACATGGACGCCCTGCCTATTCAGGAAGAAACCGGACTGCCTTATGCCAGTTGCCACGACGGCGTATTCCACGGCTGCGGGCATGACGGCCATACCACCATGTTACTTGGCGCTGCGCAATACCTGGCGCAAACACAGCAGTTCGACGGCACGGTTCACTTTATTTTTCAGCCAGCAGAAGAAGGTGAAGCAGGCGCAAAAGCCATGATAGATGATGGGCTGTTTGGACGATTCCCTTGTGACCGCGTTTATGCGCTGCACAACTGGCCGGATTTACCGGCGGGGACCATTGCAACGAGACCTGGCCCCATTATGGCGGCAGCCGACAAATTCAGTATTCGCGTCCAGGGCAAAGGGGGGCACGCCGCTGCGCCGCATCAAACGCCTGACGCTATTCTTGCCGCCAGTGAGTTAGTGTGCCAATTGCATACCATTGTCTCACGTCGGATTGCGCCCACTTCGACTGCAGTCTTGTCGGTAACCCAAATTTCAGGTGGCAGTTCGCACAATGTGTTGCCGGGTAGCGTTGGCTTAACCGGCACGGTTCGCACCTTTGATCCGGAAGTGCAGAATGCCGTTGAAAAGGCCATTCGGCAGGTGATTCAGGGCGTGGCCCTGGCAACCGGTACAGATATATCGCTGGACTACAATCGCTATTACCCTGCCACCATTAATCATGAATCGGCGGCATTACAAGCGCTGGACGTCGCAGCCAGTGTGGGCAATGCCCAATTAGCCCCAGAGCCCGCTTTTACCTCTGAAGATTTTGCGTTCATGTTGCAAGCCTGCGAGGGGGCCTACATTTGGTTAGGTCAGGGGACTGAACAACCTACCATTCCGCTGCATCATCCCCACTATGATTTCAATGATGATGTACTCGCTACAGGCATTCAGTTGCTGGTTGCGCTGGCAGAAGATTATTTAAGCGAAAAAGAAGATCGTACCGAATAATGCGGATTTACAGCAGCATATGTTTGCGCTGCACCGTTACTATTTACCCATTAATACAGTTTAAAAGGCAGTTTTGTGAAGTCTGAGATGGCAATGTCGATTCGTAGCATGACCGAGGCCGATTTACCGGTGTGCTTGTCGTTTACCCAACAAGTCAAATGGCCCCACAGGTCGATTGACTGGCAATTGCACTTTGAACTGGGGCATGGCAGCGTTATTGAAGCTAATCTGGATTCAGACAACGCGCAATCTGCGCCTCAGATCGTGGGCTGTATTTTGTGGTGGGATTACCCGGCGCTGAACAACGCAACCGGCAAGGCCTCAACTACTTCCGATTTGGGCTGTGCAACAGTTGGTTTGGTAGTTGTGCCCGATGCGATGCAAGGCCGTGGACTAGGCCGTACATTAATGAATACCGTGATGGAACAAACCGGCGAGCGCAATTTGCAGCTGGTGGCTACTGTGGCCGGCAAGCGTCTTTATGAACAGTGTGGGTTTACCACAAGAAGTACCATTTACCAGGTCCAGGGTGAGTTAACTACACAGCCTGACGTTTCTGATGAATTCGAGATCACAGACGTCGATGCGAGTTCACTGTCTACCGTTATAGAATTGGACAATCAGGCTTTTCAGGCCAACCGCAGTGCATTACTCAAAGCTCTAGTGGCGCGAGGCAAGTGTGTTATTGCCTCCCAAAATGGCCAATCACAGGGCTATGCCTTTATTCGCGAGAGTGGACGAGGTGAAACTATTGGACCTGTCGTCGCCAGTGATGCTGATGTGGCAAAGGCTTTGGCGGCAGCGTTACTTCATCAGGCTAAAGGCTTTGTGCGTTTTGATCTTACCGAACATGCCAGTGACCTGAAAAGCTGGTTGACTGACCTTGGTTTGCAGCAGGTCGATGAGGTAAGCTTAATGGTCAAAGGCGAATGGCTAGCCGAGCAAGCCGCTGATTATCAGGTATATAGTCTGGCGTCTCAGGCTTTCGGTTAGCCTGAATCCTAATTAATGTGAGGAGATCGTTGTTGGTAACACGGGCAATGAAACACTGGGTATTGTGCATACTGTTGGCATTCGCCACGCAGGCATCCAGTGCTGCCTTTGATAACCATGCCTCACATCAGGCCGGAACCGAACACGTCAGTTTCGAACATCATGAGCACCAGTCTGAATCTGCGATTGACGTTGAATCACAGCCTGATGAAGCCGGGCAGTCTGAAGCAGTAACAGCGGGTACGTCTGCTGACTTCGATTGCCATCATTGCTGCCATTGTCATGGCGCGCATCACGTCTACCTGCCGGTTGTCCTAACTCACTCAGGACTGAGTGCATTCAAAGGGTTACAGCCTGAGTTTTACGCTAACCTGCACACTGGTTACCAGCGCAATTTGTTACGCCCCCCAATCGTTTAACGCAGCGGAATTTTTCGTAGCACTGCCACGAAGCAGTGAGCCACAACGTTAAACGAGACATTACTATGTTGTACAAATACATTTGTGCGGCGTGTGTTATCACGCTGAGCACAGGCGCATACGCGCAATCAAAGCAGTGGGCCAATTGGTTGCTGCAAAAAGTAGACACCCACCCTTCTATTCAGGCGTTATAGCACGATGTTCAGGCGAGCGGGTATCAGGCATCGGCCCTCGCAAGGCCACTTTATAACCCATCGCTGGATACCAGCCTGGAACGCGAAGGCAGCGAAATCAACTATCAGATTGGGCTATCCAGTCAGTTTGACTGGCACGATGTCCAGTCCTCACAAACCCGAACCGGTGAGCTGCTGTCCGAACAAAGCCGTCTGGCTCTGGCATTAGCCAGAACAGAAATGACCGCTGAAGCACTTAGATCTCAAATAGCGTTTTTGTATGCCGAAAAGCAATACACTATCGCCACGCAGCGTGTTGAGCAATCCATTGAATTGCTTCAGATTATCGAGAAAAAAGTGGTGACGGGCGAAGTGTCAGCTATGTCGCTGGCCATTGCGAAGTCGGCCATTGCTGAGGCGATGGTCGCTGAAAGTGAATGGCTGACTACCCGGCAACAGGCAAAACAAGACGTATTGGCCATACTGAGCCAAGCCGGCCTGGAAACGCCTATCAGCCCACATTTCTGGACACCCACACTTTCTTTGTTGCCGCCCACGCAGATCCAACAGCTGCCTTCCCTGCGATACGCTCATCTGAACTGGTTGATTGCGTCCAATGAGGTGGATGTCCAGCGCATTAGCAACAAGCCGGTGCCCACGGTTGGGTTTGGGGTAGGACGTCAGGCTGGAGAGCCGCTGCTGTCATTGTCGATGTCGGTGCCTCTGAACGTTCGCAACGATTTCAGTGATGTCACCGAAGCGGCAAAACAGCGCGCATTAGCCAGCGAACAGCAACTAAAAGCAGAGGTGGTGGCTGTGCGTGAATCTATCTCGTCAACCTACCAACAGATGTTGCAACTAGGCGAACGGCATCGCATCTGGCAGCAAATTGATAGCGGTGACTTTACCGAGCAAACCAAGGTGCTCAGCGAACGGTTTGCAGCAGGCGATCTGGCGTTTGACGACTACCAGTCTCAGCTCAATCAGTTATTGAGTGGTCAGCAGGCCGCGCTAACCCTTACTTATCAGTTTCAACTGACCTACATCGACTATTTGCGCCAGAGCGCGGGGCTAGTGGCACATATCAGTGCGCTGGCCGACAAGGAGTAATCCATGACTTTTCTTTATTTCAAAAAATACATTTTTTTGAGCGTACTGCTGGCTTGGCAAGTGGAAGCTGCAAGCGCAGTGAGCAATGAGCAGTCACATGAACACAATCACGATGTTCATGAAAAGCATGATGTGCAGACCAAACCTGAGCAACATACTGAAGAACACGAAGAACACGAAGAACACGAAGAACACGAAGAACAC
>CEUK01177306.1_pt1 | contig 13843 bp, 12 predicted proteins | sample 356451 | NCBI WGS metagenome assembly CEUK01 (sample SAMEA2622843, study PRJEB7988) | marine metagenome | isolation source: saline water (ENVO:00002010), including
TTTTTCATAAAAATAATATCTTTTAAATAAAATTACTATTTTATCTTCAAAATTATCTACTCAAGAATTTTTCTCCTTCTCCAATTCTAAAACGCCAATAATCTAACAGATCTTTCATAGTTTTATCAAAACTAATTTGAGGCTTCCATCCAGTATGTTCTGAAAATTTCGTAGTATCAGGTACCTGAAGATCTGCATCAATAGGTCTAAGTCTTATTGGATCAGTTTCTATTTTTATAGATTTAACTTTAGAAAAAGATAATAATTTATTAAGCATCTCACGAATTGAACAAGTATAGGTACCTCCTATATTGTAATACTCTCCTGGGATTGGATTCACGGTAACAAGTTTATAGTAAGCATCAACAGCATCTCTTACATCGGCAAAAGTTCTAAGTGAATCAAGGTTACCAGTTTTTACTACTGGCTCAATCAAATCTGCTTCGATCATAGCTATTTGCTTGGCAAAAGATGACTCTGCAAATACGTCACCTCTCCTTGGACCAGTATGCGTAAACATCCTTGTGGTTACGCATTTCATTCCATAGGCTTCTCCATAAAATCTACCGACCAAGTCTGTTCCAACTTTTGAGATTGCATAAGGAGATGCAGGATGAAAATTACATTCCTCATTTATTGGAAGCTTATCTTGAGAAACTCTACCGAAAACTTCTGAGGAGGCACATATATGTAATACAACAGAATTATTACATATTTTTTTTGCCGCCTCAAGAAGTTTTACTGTTCCTAATATATTTGTATTAATAGTATCTATAGGGGAATCAAAACTTGTTTTTGGATAACTCTGAGCTGCCAAATGAAATATAAAATTTGGTTTGGATTTTGCTAAAGCATTTTCTAGAGATATATAATCATTTATGTCACCGTAAATAAGATCGATTCTTTCTTTTCTTTCAATTCTTGGAATAAGATGTTTAATATTATCAAATGGACTTCTCCATCTACATAAGCCTCTAATTTCCCAATCTGTATTTTTTAATAAATAATCAGCTAGATGGGAACCCACCATTCCTGTAAAACCTGTGATTAAAGCTGTCTTTTTACTCATTAGTTAATTTTTAAATATTCTAGTTATTATCAGTAAGAAAAAATAATTTATTTTTAAATATTTCTAATAAGTTATCTTTTTTATAAAAAAATTGCTGTGATTCTATACCAGATCTTTTTGCGGCTATTATATCGCTTTTTTTATCTCCAATTAAAAAACACTTTCTTTTTTGTAATTTCCAATCAAGAATAGCTTTCTTTATTAAACCATTTTTTGGTTTTCTACATTTACAGTTAATCTTATATTTATTTATACCTTCAGTTGGATGATGAGGGCAAAAATAGGTTGCGTCAATATGAGCCCCAAAACTTTTTAGCTCATTATTAATTTCTTTTGAAAACAATTGAAATTGTTTCTCTGAATAAAGTCCCCTTGCAATCCCGGCTTGATTTGTTATTACAATTACTAAAATTCCTAAATCATTAGCCATTTTTATTGTTTCTCTTGCACCACTAATCCATTTAAAGTTATTCATGGAGTGCACATAACCAAAATCAATATTTATAACTCCATCTCTATCAAGAAGTAAAGCTGACTTTGATCGCCATTTTGGTATCAAACTTTGTGCCTCTGATAAAGCTACCGGGATCCCAATATCTAAAAAAAATGATTTGTATTTTTTTGCAGATAAAAGTTTTTTATTTATCATTTTTGGATAAACATCCTTCTCTAAAGAAGAGTCTTGATTAGAAATAAAATTTATTAATCTTTTATGAAAAATAGCAACACCTGAGTTTATATATCCATAATTATTCTGAGATTTTTCTTTAAATTCTATTATTTCTTTTCCGCTTAATTTAACTTCTCCATACCTACTTGTGTCATTAACAAAATTTAAGGCTAGGTGTCCAATTTTACCATTATTAAATGTTACGGCTAAATCATGGAAATTAATATCAAATAATGTATCTCCATTGATTAATAGAAAATAATCATCAAGAAAACTTTCACATAATTTAATTGCTCCTGCTGTACCTGCAGGTTTTTCTTCTTGCACAAATCTGATTTTAACTTCAAAATTTTGGCCAGTCCCATAATATTCCTTAAATTTTTCAGGAAGATATCCTATTGAAAGAATAATATCTGTAATATCATGTCTTTTTAAATTCCATATTATATTATTTAAAAATGGTTCTTGATTAATCAGCTGCATTGGCTTTGGACAATCTTTTGATTTTTCACCAAGTCTCTTACCTAAACCTCCAGCAAGGATTAAGGCCTGTTTTAATTTCAATTTACTTCTCTCTTAAAAAGGAACGATTTTCCCTAAACCATTTAATTGTTCTACTAATACCATCTTCTAGATTAGTTTTAGGAAGCCAACCTAAATTATCCATCTTTGAACTATCCATAATTCTTTGTTTTTGTCCAGCAAGCATTTTTTTATCATAAATAATTGATCCATTAAAATTTGTTTTACTTTTTATTAGTTCTGCTAGTTCTTTTATAGAAGTAAGAGATTTAGAGGATACATTTACAGTCCCTTGAAATTGTGTTTCTGACAATTTAATAATCGCATCAATACAGTCATCGATAAACAAAAAATCTCTTCTTGCAGATCCATCTCCCCATATAAGAATTTCTTCTAGATTTTTATCAACTGAATCACAAAAACGACGAATTAATCCTGGCACGACATGAGAATTTAAAGGATGGAAATTATCAAAAGGACCGTAAATATTAGCTGGCAAACAAAAAGTATATTTAATAATTTCAGATTCCTCCAAAGATTTCAAATGAACTAATAGACCTCTTTTAGCATAAGCATAAGCATCATTCGTGATTTCAGGAATCCCATCCAAAAAATCTTCCTCATATAGAACATCATTTTCCAATCTTTTAGGATATGCACATCCAGTGCCCATCGCAAAAACATATTCAACATTATTACTAACACAAGCATTAATAACATTTGTGTTAATTAGAACATTATCTGAATAAAAGTCAGCTTTATAGTTTGAATTTGCAAAAATACCTCCAACCTTTGCAGCAAGATGAAATACTAAATTAGGTTTGTAGTTTTTAAATATTTTTTGAGTCAGAGAAGCGTCTCTAAGATCACTCTTACTGTCTAAACCTAAAACTTCATATCCTTCGTTATTTAACATTGAAATAAGGTTTTTCCCAATTAAACCTGAGGCCCCAGTTGTTAATATTTTTTGATTAATAGGAATCATTTTTTCAACATTCATAATATTTAATAGATAATTTAACTCAAAAGTTTCTCAACTGACTCAACAATAATATGTATTAAAAGTGTATGCAATTCTTGCACTCTGTCAGAATATTTTCCGTTTGGAGTACATATATCAATATCTGCATAATTAGATGCTTGAGATTCTTTTACTCCAGTTAATGTAATAAGTTTTATACTATTTTTCTTGCAATATTGGCATGCTCTTATAATGTTTTTACTTTTGCCGCTAGTACTTATTGCCAATAAAAGATCCCCTTTTTTTGCATTTGCCTCAATGAATCTTGAAAAAACATACTCAAAACCGTAATCATTAGCAACACATGTCAAAAATGAAGGATCAGAAATAGCTATTGAAGGAAGACCTCTTCTATTTTCTCGAAAACGGCCAGAAAGTTCCTCAGAGAAATGCATGGCATCACACATCGACCCTCCATTCCCGCAAGAAAAAATCATCGATTGATTTATAATAGTATTAAAAATCAACTCAGAGGCATTTTCTATTTTTTCAATTAAATCATTATCATTTAATATATTATTCAAACCAATTTTTGATTCTTCTATTGAATTAATTATGTCCTTAGTTGTCATTAAATTATGATATTTTTATATCTATCCATCATCTTATTGACTAACTCAAAAAAGTTCAATAATTAATTGATTCTTGAAATTTTAATCAAAAATTTTTTATTTTTTTTAATCCCAAAAATCTTATTCGTTCGAATCACATTACTATTATTATTATAAATAAGATTTATTTTGAGATTTCTTTAAAAAACAACTAAATGTCTTGCTCAGTTACAGCGATTATTATTACTAAAAACGAATCTTTACACATAGGAAGATGTATTGACTCTATAAAAAAACACGTATCCAGAATAGTCGTTGTTGATTCAGGTTCAGTAGATGAAACAGAATCAATTGTTATAAAGAAAGGGTGCGAATTTTACTTTAATAAATGGGAAGGATATGCAAATCAAGTAAATTGGGCCATAAATAAAGTTTTTACTTCATCAGACTGGATTTTAAGAATAGACGCTGATGAAGTTATTAATGAATCTCAATTAACTGTTAAACAATACTTAGCTCAAATAGGCGATGAGGTAAATGGCTTAAATATTAAACGCAATATGTATTTTGGGAAAGAACTTGTTAAATCTGGAGGTATTTATAATCAAAGAATTCTGAGAATAATTAGATCTGGATTTGGTAAATGTGATAATAAAACAATGGATGAACATTTAATAAGTGAAGAATTGATAATTGATTCACCCTTTACTTTTTCAGATATTAGTCTGATTAATTTTAAGGAATTTGTTTGTAAACATATTGACTATGCACATCTAGAAGTAATATCTAGATTTGAAAATGAAGGAAATAATAATGAAAGGTTTAAATACTCTAAGAATACAATTATTAAAAAATTTCTTAAGGCACATATTTTTTATAAATTACCTTCAAAATTAAGGCCTTTTTTATTCTATTTTTACCGAATATTTTTAAGAGGAGGCATCTTTGATAAAACTGAAGCATTTTACTATCATCTATTTCAAGGACTAATGTATAGAAGTTTTGTTGAATATATTTACCATGAAAAAACAAAGCCAAAAAAATAATAAAATTTTTTTAAATTTCAAATATAATTAAAAAATTTATAAATCAAAAGAAGTTATTTTTTATTTTCTCGCTTCTATGTAAAGAGAACCTTTTTTATATTCCTTATTTTCTTTATCTAGATCTAATCCGTATTTATTCCAGTTAAAAATATAACTTGTTTTGAATGTTTGCACTTTTATATTTTTAAAACCAACCTCATTTAAAACACTTTTTAAATTTACACTATCGTACATCCATTGGTGGGTTTCGCCTCTTTTTCTAGCATCCCCTAATATTAAATTCTCGATCTTTCTTAAAATTTTATTTTGTTTAGAAGAACCAGAAGCTTCTTTTCTTACAGCTTGCTCTAATATTGCTGCCACATAATCATCATGTTTTTTAATTAATTTATTTTGATTTATACATTTCTCATAATTTTCAACATAAGATTTACATAAAAAATACAAATCAGGAACAACTATTCTTTGCACTCCATTAGGTTTTAGTACTCTAAATATCTCCATAAGAAAATCCTTTACCTCAGTGCGATCTATATGTTCTAATAAATGTGAATGATAAACAGCATCAATACTGTTATTTGCATAAGGAATACCGTTTCGTAAATCATGCACAATAATATTTTGAGAAAGTTTTTTAAGATTATTTTGTCTCTCTTTACTTAGAAGTTTTGATAGTAATATTCTTAGAAAAAAATTTTTTTTTATTATTAGCGAAACTGACCAATCAATATTTAACACCTCGGAATTTTGGCAAGTTTTGCTGCCGCAACCCAAATTAAGAATCTTCATATTTAATAAATTAAATATATATATTTATTAATTATAAATCAAAAATATTTATCTTATAAATGTTTTAACTAACAACAAAACATTTTAGTTAATAAATTTTTATGACTAGTAAATTATTTTTTTTCCAAATAATAATTTAATTTATTGACAAATTTGCTCGCAATATTTAATAAATTAAATTTCGCATCAAAAAGCAATTTAGCATTTTTCCTAATATTTATTTTTTCCTCCTCTGTAAGTTTTAATATTTTCTTCAAGATTCTGACTGTATCATTTTTTGTATCATTAAATATAAATCCAGCTTTAGCTTTTTCAATTTCCTCATAAATATTTACTTTATTACTAATACTAATTAAAGCCCCACAACCCAATGCTTCAGCCACCACAATTCCAAAATTTTCTGTATGAGAAGGCAAACAATAAAATTCAGCAGAGTAAAAGGCACCCCATTTTAAATCGCCTTCAAGCATGCCAGTAAATATTACTTTTTGCTCGATATTATATTTCTTTATCAAATATTTTAATTTTGAAACCAACTTATCATTATTTTCATTTGGACCGGCAATTACCAAAAATAATTCTGGATAATTTTTATTAATTTCTCCAAAAGCCTCAATTAACAAATCAATTCCCTTTTTATAATCTATTCTGCTAAGAAATAAAAGAACATTTTTATCATGAAGGAAAGGGTATCTTTGATTAAATACTTCTTTTAATCTTTCACTATCTTGTGGAGGATTTGATACACCATAATTGATAATTTCTTTTCTTATTTTTAAATTTTGAAACCAGTTTCTTGAAATTATTTCTTCATTTCTTGAAGTGAAGAATACTGCTTCAGATCCCCCCACAACTAATGATTCAAACAAATGCCAATATATTTTTTTTTTCAAATGCTTAATAGGATATCTTTTTTGAAACCATGGGTCAAGCATGCCATGAGTAAATATAAAATATTTTTTTTTTAATTTTTTTAATGCAAAAAAAGTAGCTAACGAATGGTACTGCCATAAACCATGAATTATTATTAAATCATGTTTGGCAGCAATAGATTGGATTTTAGAAACTAAACCAAATTGAAATCCATATTTTAACCATCCTTTACCCAAGGCAAATATTTTATAAGGTTTATTATCATGCCATTTTGATTCAAATTTATCTAGACAAATAACAGAAGTTTCTATTCCATATTTATTAAGAATTGGTGTTATTTGGAGAATACCCTCTGGTGGGCCGCCTACTTTTGGATCAAGAGAATGAATAACTCTTAAAATTTTTACCATATTAAAAAATTAATTTTTTATTCTTGAATAATATTATTCTAAGAATATGATTGTGCTTTCTAGAAAATTTTTTATCATAAATGTTATCTTCCTTATCATAACCATTTGTTAAATTATAATACTTAATAATATTATTAATAATATAGAAGGATACTATTTTCTAGAGAAGATATATTATTATTTATCAATAATGTAAATGAATATACAAAAATTTAATATTGAAATTCATCAATTATTATTTGGTTTACTATTATCATCAGGATTTCCAGAATTAATAAACAGTTCTATATTTTTTCAATCATTTGATCCCAATTTAAAATTTCAATTATATGCATTCAGCTTAATTATTAGAGAATTTTTTATCTTATTAATCGGTTTTAAAATTATATTTATCCTAATAAGAAATATCAGTTCAGCGAGAATATCATACAGATTACTGGTAGGATTTTTGCCGATAATATCTTTGGTATTATTTTTTTTATATGTTTCTAATACATCTAATTTTGATATAGTAACTTTTATTATTGGGATAAGATTTTATATTCTCTTTTCACTACCTTTATTAGTTCTTGATAGAAGTACTCTTTTAAATTTCAAGAAAAACATAACTATTAATGATTATATTTTTTACTTCTATTTAGTTTTAAGTATTTTAAGTCTTGTTATTGGTTATGGTGATTTTAATCCAAGAGATTTCGGTTATGCAGCGACTGGAAATACATTCTTAGGAAAAAGATATATGTTTAATACTGCAAATCCAATTATAGCTGCTCAACAATTCGGCATGTTTCTTATTTATACAAATTTTAGATTATTAATAGAAAAAAGGAATTTTGAAAAAACAAAATTCCTGATAATTTCTCTTTTATTATTATATCTTACTCTTTTTACAGGAGGAAGGGCTGGGCTCGTGGTTGCCTTTGCAGCATTCATTTCAACTATAATAATTTATTATTTTCCAAAAATTAAATATATCTTTTTAACTCAAAAAAAGATTAAAAATAATTTTTTTATTATTACAACTTTATTTTTATTTTGCATATGTTTGTTCCTCTTATCATCAAATCCACTAATCTCTGGAAGAAAACAAACTCGAAATATCATTGTTAGAAAAGGATTAATTTCAGGTGTTTATGGCAACAGAATTGCAATATTAAGTAAATATTTTAAAGACAATAAAGTTCAAGATATCATCTTTGGGATACCAGGTGGAGGTACAAACACAGCGTGTAATAAAATTATTATTGGGGAAAATTGCGCTACAACAGATTCTTTACCTACAACCTCTATTATTTCATTTGGGATATTCGGTATTCTTATGTATATAGTTATTTTATTTGTAGTTTCTAATATTTCTTATTCGCCATTAATGACAATTGCATTTTTGGTTTTTTCTTTATCTCAAATATTTCCAGAATTAATTTTGCCTTGGACTCAGTTTGTTTTATTATTATTTCACTCTAATCAAATAGTAAAAATGCATAAAGTAAAAAATTCCAAAAGATGAGTAAAAGAATTATTTACTTTGCATGTCATTATTCTTCATCTAATCACAGATGGTATTCATCTGGTGGAAACACAAAAGTATTGCAAACGTTAAGGCTTTTAGAGAAAATTTCAGAATATTTGATTTTTATAAATTTAACTCCAAAGGAGCGCAATAAAATAATTCCAAATACGATTAATATATGCTCTTCACATAACAAATTAATTTATTCTTTAGAAATATTATTTTCATTTTTAAAAATTAAAAAGTATTTAAAGGCAAATGAAAAACTAATTATTATAGTTTATAATCCAAGGTTTACTTCTCTATTATTTTTTATCTCATCTATTTTATTTTTGAGAAGACCAAAATTAATTGTTCAAGTTGAGGATATTCCAGGAGCAAGAAACAATTTTTTTGATTTAATAGACAAAATCTCATTCAAAATATTATCAATTTTTGCAAATCATATTTTATTTGCTAGTAATGGGATGTTAAAAAAGTATCGAGAAGAATATCCAAGACTATCAAATATATCTATATATCCGCCATCTTTATCGAATGAATTTATTGAGATAATCAATAAAAGAAAGCTCCCCTTTGGAGGAAAGTATGTAAATATTATTTATGCAGGGGGCTACACTGAAGAAAAGGGTATTTTTGATCTTTTAAAGGCATTTAAAGAATTAAATCTTAAAAATTATAAATTAAATGTTTATGGTTACTTTCCTAATAATATTAAAAAAAGATATTCAAAAAATAAAACAATTATTTTTCATGGATTTGTAAGTAATCAAGAACTTATTAAATCATACTCTAAGAGCGATATAGTTGTTAACCCACATAGATTAATTAATAATAATAACTATATTTTCCCTTGTAAGAATATTGAGATATTTGCCTCAAGAGCTTTTCCAATAGTATCTGAATTCTCAATATCAGGATTTGATTTATTAGATATAAAAGATTTATGTACCTATAAAAAAAATATAGAATTAAAAGAATTGATAAAAAACGCACCCTTAATATGGGAGAATAATGTTGAAAAATTTGAGAATTTTTCAAAATGTATTTTAGAAAATTACTCTGAAGATAAAATTTTTAATAGGCTAAAAAAAATTACAGATGATTTATAAAATAAATGTTTTTTTATACTAATAAACTAATAAGCAGATCCTTTAAAAATAACAAAAAATGTTTTCACTAAGATATTAATATCTAAATATAAATTCCAATTTTGAATATATTGCATATCTGCTTGAAGTCTATCTTCCATATTTTTTATATTTTTAGTTTCTCCTCTTAAACCTTTAATCTGTGCTAATCCAGTCATCCCTGGTTTAATTGAATGTCTTTGAATATATCCATTAATTTTAGTTCGATAAAGTTCATTGTGTACAACTGCATGCGGCCTTGGGCCAACTAAACTCATCTCTCCATTAATTACATTTAAAAGCTGTGGAATCTCATCTATACTGAATTTTCTTAAATACTTACCAATAGAAGTTAGCCTAGTATCATCTTTTACAACTTGCTTAAGATCTTTACTATTTCCAGAGTCATCACTCTTCATTGTTCTGAATTTATATATATAAAATGGTTTACAATTAAAACCATATCTTTCCTGCTTATAAAAGCATTTATCATTTGTAGTAATTTTAACGATGATACAAGTAATTAAAAGAAACGGAGACAAAATTATCAATAATAAAATTGATACAAAACAATCAAAAAATCTTTTTAAAAATAACTCTATAGGTAAATCATTAGCCTCCCAGATTGATAATAACTTTTGAGATCCAACCATAGATTTTGTGAATTTCATAGTTGAATCTGCCCAGGAAGGCATGTAGTAAACATTTAAATTAGTATTTCCAAAAAAACTTATTACTTGTTTTAAATCATTATTATCAGCTGCAATTATTACACTATCCACAACATTATTCTTGACCCAATTTTTCATTTCATCAAAACCACCCTTGTAAAAAGAATAATCTAAATACTCTTTTACATAATTTGGAGAAAACCACGCACTTAAACTATAGCCAAGCCATTTTTCTTTATTTACCTGATTAAATATTCTTTTTGCAGAATTAAACTCACCCCATATTAAAATAGATCTGGTATTGCCACCTTTTTTTCTATATTTTTTGAGTAGAAGTCTAGTTAAAAAATGACTTAATAAAAGATAAAAATAAAACCAGTAACTTGAAAAAAATATATATTGAAAAATATTATTATTAAAATCCAAGATAAATATATTATTAATAAAGAATGTAATTAAGCAACATACAAAATAGACAACTGAGATTTTAAAAAATATCTTTTGTAATGAAAGATATCTTAGGCTTTTTTGCAAACTTCTTAAGCAAAGAGAAATAATTGCATATATAGTTAAATAGTAAATTATTGGCAGCTTGATCATATTTCCATGGTTAGCAAAAACAAAGAGTGAAACAAACAAATCTATAAAAGAATGAAATTTACTTATATCATTAGAATATGACCTTAAAAAATTAGGAAAAAATGTTTTTTTCATCATCTTTTAATTAAAATTCGATTTTATAATAATCAATTTTCCTAATATCATATTTCTTATGAGGTAGATTACTAAAAATTTCATAACCTTACTTAATGTAGAGAGCATTTCCGGTTAAATTAAAATCTGTTCCAAGCAAAGCCAAATTGAAATTATTTTTTAACAAAATATCATTCAATTTTTCCATAGTTGCAGAATTCACATAAAGTTCTTTTTTTATAGATATCTCAATAAAAACCGCCTTTACTTTTTTTAATGTATTTTTAGCTCCATCTAATACAAGTTTCTCAGCACCTTGAACATCTATCCATAGAATATCTAGATTCTTGTTTTTGTAGAAATTATCAAGAGTAGAAGTTTCAACTAAAAAATCTTCTTCTTGTTGAGTCCCATAACTTTCTTTTGCTAAAATACCAACCTCTAACAAACTTCCATTGCCTCTTAATGAAGTTTCAAAAAAATTTGCTGTTCCATTTTTCGAGCTAATAGCCTTATTAATAATTTCAACTCTCGAATTGAAGGCAAAATTTTTCTTCAATCTTTTAATGTATCTTCTAGAACACTCAAATCCAATAACATTAACATTTGGATAATTATTAAGTATAGATTTAATCTCCTTCCCTAAATGAACACCGACTATACACCAATCCTTCAAACTATCTCTTGGAACATCAAGATATTTATGGATATTATTTACAGTAATATTTTGAACATAGTCATAGGGTGGATTCCAATAAAATTGGTTACCAATTTTGTCCAAAAATATTTTGCTAATAACTTTATTATATATTTTTTTTAAATATATAAAATTTAAAAATTTAAACATTTTTTTTATCCTCTACATAAAACCAATAGAATTTTTTTTCTTGATAAATTTCAACATATTTATTAATTCTATAAATCTGATCATATGTAACTTTCCCTGACTCTAGAAAAATTAATATATTTGAAATATCATTAATTTTATTAAAGTCTGCAACGTATGATAATTTTTTATTTTTATCAATATAATCTGAAATTAATTGACTATCATTTTGATAATATATTCCAATATTTTTTGATTCTTTATTATTTTTTTCAGAAAATATATTCTCAAAATTAGATTCAAGTACCTTAGCATTCATTTCATTAAAGCTTAAAGATATTACATTGACAAAATTAGCTTTTAATATTGATTTAATTATATCAATATCATCAATACTTCCAATAAATATTTCCTTTAAAAAAGCTAAGAATGAAGAGATAAAAAATGATAGAAAAAAGAAAGTAAAAAATATACTTTTGCGATTTGGCGATATTTTTTGTTCATCTACAGTTGGGGTTGATATTAATTCCCAAGGATCTTTTTGCTTAGCCAAAGCTAATTTAGTTACTATAATTTGATTTTTAATATTCTCAAGAGTTACTTCATCTCTAATTAAGGCTTTATTTAAGAATTCTTTTTGCAAAAGAATCCTTGTAGGTTTTTGTATAATTTTTTTTAACTTACTAATTTGAAAATTAAGATCCTTCAAATATTCAGAATTAGGTTTTAAGATTGATGAATATTTAGTAAATTTTAACTCGTATTCATCTAATAAACTAAACTGCTCAGAATATCTAATTTTGTTCGTTTTTTGTAAAGGATTTTTAAATGAAAGATCGCCTGGATTAAATTGCAAGCTCTGGTTATCTTTATTGTAAAGATTATTATCTATGATAAATTCATTATTCTTTTTAAATGATTCTTCATATTTAACTCTATATATTTTTTCCTGCATATTTAAATAATCAAGCTCTCTATTAAGATTTTTATTTTGTTCTTCTTTTGAATATTTCTTATATTGCTCAGAAATCATATTTAAAGTTAAAAGTATAAATTTCTTATCCCTATCTTTAAATGTTATTTCAAAAACGTCAGACCCTTTAATAAATTCAAAATTAATATTATTTCTGAACCATTTGTTGTAGGTTAAGGTTGATATATTATCTTCTCTTTTTTGATATTCAGTCTTAGCAAATTCATAAATAGGATTTAAAACCTTAGGACTTGTTAATATTAACGCTTGAGTTTCTTTGAAAGAATTATTAGCGATAATACCTTTGACAGGAATATTAATATTAGAAGAGATACTATTATTGCTTGCTTCCTCATCTCTAACTAAAATTTGAAACTGGCCTTTAAAAATAGGTGCTTGAATTGATGAATAATAAATAGAAAATATAGCTGATAAAGTTGTGGTAGATAATATAAATATAGTGTTCCTTTTTAATTTCTTGAAAATATTACCTAGATTAATTTCCTGACTATTCTCTGATAAAGAATATTGTAAATCTGTTTCGTTAATCATGTTATTCTCCTAGCAATTCTACTAATACTAAGGAATTCAAAATTGGTGCAGAGATTTCGTTCAAAGCGGCTGTTAATACTCCGATTGGTGTTCTTTTAACATTAATAATATCTCCATCAATAAGTAAAGGATTACTATAACTACCTACTTTAGCACTTGAATCATATCTTAATAATCTTCTCTCAATGTCACCTTCATTGGAAAACCTAAGAAATTCAATTTTACCGGAAAAAATCTTTTTTCCCCCATTAGATGCCACAGCCTGAACTAAACTTGAGCCTTTCTTAACTGATTGCATACCGGATTTAATAACATTACCAGACAAATAAACATTGATATATTTTGGGTTAAGATTGATTTTATTAATCGCTAAAAATTGTTCCTTAATCACTCTGTCACTTTTAGGGATATTTATTACATCATCGTCGAAAATATATATATTTTTTTCTTGATTACCTCCAAAAATTAGATCAAGCAAGTTAATCTCGGCTTTCTTTTTACCTCCACCATCCTTGATAGGATTATTTCTAATAACTT
>CEUK01186017.1_pt1 | contig 13789 bp, 7 predicted proteins | sample 356451 | NCBI WGS metagenome assembly CEUK01 (sample SAMEA2622843, study PRJEB7988) | marine metagenome | isolation source: saline water (ENVO:00002010), including
CTCCTTTTTTCTTCAGTTTCCCCAACGACGAATTAACGGGATAATTTCCCGGAGTTCTTCGTTGGAATAGGATCGTGCTGAACTAACCAGTTCAACAAGGCGTGGGTCACGGACCATCTGCATGATTTCTGCAGGAGTCTTGCGAGCGAATTCGTCTCGCGTGAGATCGTTGAATTGCCGAACCTTGGAGAGGAATGCTTCTCTGGTTCGGACTTGGTAGAGCGAGGTATCCAATTTCGTTGGACGTTCTCTGAATCGGGTCAAGTCGAAGACGTGTCGCCAGTTTTCTTTCTCTGGAACGACCATAATGGCAATGGCAAGGAGTGCGAAAAGGTTGAGGATGATCAACCACTTGAGGTAAGCATCACTGGTCAAAAGAACGACCGCACCAATGGCTTCGGTAAATGGCTGCGTTGCAACGCTGGAGACGTGACGGCTTTCATCAAAGACGATGTTGAATTCGTCCGTGTTTCGTGTGATTTGAAGAGAGAGTTCATCGTTGTCGAATTCCATCATGTCACGAATCAAAGCACGGAAGTAGAGTTGGTTTCCTTCCCATGCAGTGTCACCTTGTGCGGAGACGAGTCCATCCGGGTCGGTATCCCAGCAGCTGTGTCCGTTCTCGATGTAGATGTCGCCACATTGTTGCTTTCCTGTCAGGTCAGCATCACCCGCGTCCCATAGGTGGTTTGCGAATACAGAGTGATCTGAAACGAAGACAATGCTGCCAGTCACGGAGACTTCTCCGGAGTCCCCGTCGGATTTGGTATCGTATGCATCGATGTTCGGGTAATCGATTCGTACGATGAGGTCGGTTTTTCCAGTCTTTGGATTTGCGACATTGTTGATGTCGAAGCCAGAACGTGCGACAAATGCCTGATCGCTGGCGGAAGCGAGAACACTCACTTCACGAGTATCATCCTCTACATCCAATACTTGAATGGCAGTAGGTGAATGGAAAAGGACAGGCATTCGACAGTTGTCTGTTACTCCTGCGGATACTTCAGCCTCAGTGCATGGTGTTCGAAGCGATGCCTCGTCCATAAGGGCCAAATCTTCGCTGACGGAAGCAACGGACCACAATCGTGTGTGTTGGACTGGCATGCGTACGTTGGTACTGTCGGTCACCTCGTAGAACCACTTGCTGTCAGATACAGGAGCATCAAAGTAGAGGACACCGAATTCTTCAGCAACGCGTTTTGCGTTGGTTGAGTTTGCCGCAAGAATGACCTTTCCGCCCTTCTCGGTAACGAAGTCATGAATCGCTTGTGCTTCTGCTGCATCGAATGGCTTCTCTGGGGCAGCAATGATGAGCATGGTTCGATGAGGATCTTGCCAATCATTGACAAGCATTGGTGTTGACATTGTGTTGTAGATGGAGTACCTCTCCCCAGACTTGCCGTCGTCACTGGTTCCGAGTGTGTCACGCATCTTGGAAAGTTGTTGGTACTGGTAGTCACCTTCAGCATCGCGGACGTATGGGGAGAAGACGGTTTCCTTCGATGAGGAAGCAAGAACGATAAGGACGGTGGAAAGAAGGATGGAGACGACGAGTCCGACCATGAGTTTCTTCTCAACAGAGAGTTTTGTTTTCTCTGTTTCTGCCATATTTTCACCTCATTTTGCGGCAAGCGCAGTATGTTCTTTTCTTCGGAATCACGATACACACATAATGATTCTCCCTTGACGTTTAGAGAGGTTTTTATGACATCACGACAATTAGAATGTAGTCTAATCAGCAGACATCGAGCCGGTTTCTGCGTAGTACAGCAAGCAACCCTAGGCAAAAAATGACCGTTTGGGGACCTAGTGCAGGAAGTGCCGAAGAACCATCAGATTCCGAGCCCGTATTGGACGAGCTAGAACCGGTGTCTCCAGTGTTCGAATTTTGACTTCCACCGGATGCATCGACATCAATTGAAAACGCAACACTACGTTCCAAACCGTTCCCTTCTGATGTCACGATTACGGTGACTTCACACGTCTTTGAAGCATGAGCGGTTGAGGGGGCGATGCGAAACGTGACTTCAGCAGGTTGATTTCCGTTCACATCGGTTGGTTGGATTTGGGTGTTTTCACCACTCTCTAGACCTTCGATCTCAAGGAGTGGGCAATTGCGAATGTCCGCCTCAATCTTGCTGGCAGCATCGACTGTGTTCCCCATATTGCTGAGCAGGAGTGTTTCTTCAATCCAGGTTCCTGCATCAACGGAGCTCGCAACCAAGGATACTCCTGGGAGAAGTTTGTGATACCTCGGGACATTGAGGTCCGCTTCAATCTCCTTCGGTGAACCCGCTGCTCCAGCTCCACTCTCTTCAGCAGTCACAATCATTGTAATCTTCTCGCTTGGAGAATGACTTCGCACCTTTTCTGCATCCGAGGTACTCAATTCAATTGAGAAGGTTTCATTCGATTGAGAGCCTACTGAGATAGATTCCGAGTACGATGCTTCGAGAACGTTCACGTCGTTCTCAAATTCGACGGTAATTGTGAGGCTCAAATCATTGATTCTCGGATTGTCGACATAGAAGACTAAGGTATCTTCAATCTTCCATTTGTCCCCATCCAATTCCAAATCGTAACTCGGTTCTACATCCGTGTCCCAGCCGAATTCCCATTCGTTGTTGGTGGGGAATTGCGCATGTCCGAGTGGCAAGATTGCTACAAGGACACAAGAGACAAGGAAGTAAACGGCCTTTTTCATCCTCAATCACCAAGTATCTCTCGAAGACTCCGCTTCGCTAAAACTCGAACCATCGATTTGCGATATCTTGGAGGCAATGCCGTGTTGTTTACTGGTTTAATGGATTTCATAATCTTCTCAGAGAGTTGAGAAATATGTTCTTTCGAGAATGAGTTTCCAAGTGCTTCAACTTCCTCATGGTGTGAACGGGGAATGGATTCCAATGCTGTGGAAGCGACTCGAAGTGAGGAGAGATCACCCGGAATCCACGAGGAGGCAACACCCGCCTCAGGGAAATCCCACGATTCTCGAACTCTGAGTTTCTTGTAGGACCCCGATCTGTTGGCAACGTTCTCAGGGAAGGTCACCTTAAGAACAAATTCACCTTCTTGAAGCACGTTTCGAGTAATTCCATCGAGTTGGAAAAACTCGTCAACAGGAAGGCTCCGAGGCCCGTTTGGACCAATAATGTGGATGGTTCCCTCAAGCACCATCAAGGATGGAGCCAGATCGCCTTGGTAGGTTGCTACGCAGAGTGTGTTTTGATTTGGAATAACTCGACAATCCGAACCCGTTCCACAATCTTCCTTGTGACACCAGTCGATTGAACGGCGCCAATCTTCGCTTTGATTGAACCAGAAACAGCGCGTATCAAGACAAATGTTCCCTCCAAGTGTTGCGTTGTTTCGGATCAACGAAGAGGCGACTTTGCTAGCAGCCGATGCTATAAGCGGATGCACATTTTCCGAAGTCGTCAATGCGCCCAAACGAGCCATTGCACCAATTTCATGCATGGAGATGATGTCGAGACCGGGTATGTTTGCGAGAGAAATCACGTGTGTTTTGACGTTGATGTGCCACTTGTAATTCGGTAGCAAATCGGTACCACCTGCAACCCAATCAAAGGATTCCTCGTTGGCAAGGAACGTTGCTGCCAATTCACATGCTTCCTCAACGGTCTTCGGGTGATGAAGATTAAATGGAGGCATCAACATCATTGGTCACCTCCCATTTGGCGTTGCTCCTTCTTCAGCCAAGCCTTTCCTGCTAAGCCAAGCTCAGCCAGCTGTTCAGGCACGGGTTCAACAGCGGATTTCCATCCATCAACCTGGTCTTCGAGCGGACGGTCTGGATCGAATCCAAACAGCACGCCGTTAACATATGCGCTGGTATCTTCGCTACGCTGTCGGCGGCGGTCTCGCTCCTTGTGCTCTTGACCTCGTGCAACAAGCGTTGCTTGCAACGTGCTGTGTTCCAATATCGGTGTAGGGAGTTCTGTTTCGTCGATGCCTCCGAGCGACCTCGTCTTCGCAGAGATGGCCTTCCACACGACATCTGGGGTGAGTGGTAATTCACGTATACGAACGCCTATTGCATCGTAGACTGCGTTCACGACAGCAGGGAGAATCGGTAGAAGCGGCCCCTCTCCAGCTTCTTTCGCACCGAACGGACCTTCTGGGTCCGATGATTCAACAATGATTGGCGTCACGTGAGGCATTTCATGGACAGAGGGGATTTTGTATTCCAAGAGGTTTGGATTTTGCAGATGGCCAGTTCGCCCATAGACCATCTTCTCGGAGAGAACCTGGCCCAGACCCATGTGACAAGAACCGATAATCTGTCCTTCGACTGCAAGTGGATTGAGTGCTTTACCGCAGTCATGCGCAGCCCAAACATTGGTGCATGATACAAGTCCAGTCTCGACATCGACATCAACTTCTGCAACATAGGCAGAAAACGAGTATGCAGGAGCAAGCCCTGCTGCTGCACCCTTGTGAACACCACCCATTGGAGGTGAACGATAGGCTCCACTGGATATCAGTGACCCCTTGTCCTCTTGCGCCTTGTGGAGTGCTTGGAGGTAAGATACGCCGACTGCTGGGTCGTGTTTGTAGTAGATTCGACGGTCGTTGAGAACAAGAACATCAGGATGGTAACCCAACATCTCCCAAGCAGCATTGAGCAATTTCTCACGAATGTCGAGTGCTGCTCGAATTGCAGCATTGGCATTCATGAACGTCACTCGACTGGAATAGGACCCAAGGTCAACTGGACTGGTATCGCTTTCATGCGAGCGGACGTGAATCATTTCAATGGGAAGAGCAAGAACCTCGGAAACGACTTGTGCGACGGCTGTGGTCGAACCCTGTCCAATATCAGCAGCACCTGTATGGACCGTAACACCTCCATCCATATCGATTTGAATGTGAACGGTTGCGTGTGGGAATCGATTTGGATCCCAGTGGATTGGTAATCCCGAACCTGAAATAAAGAAGCCACAGCCAATACCGATTCCTTTGCCCAGTGGCATTTGACGGAACTTTGTATCCCAATCCGAACCTTCCCGGACGCGCTCAAGTGCTTCACGCATTCCGTTTGAGGTAATTCGGAAACCAGAGATGGTTCGACTATGCGGAGGGAGAAGGTTTGCCAAGCGTAGGTCAATCGGATCGACTTGCATTTGCTCAGCCATTTCATCGAGGCCAACCTCAACTGCACATCGTGTGTTGACCGCTCCGTGTCCGCGCATAGCACCGCTTGCTGGTTTGTTTGTCCACACACGTGCACCAGTGTAATGGAAAGAACCGAGTTCATACGGGGCTGTTGCGAGAACACCGTTGTAGTAGGACGTGACGTGGCCGAAGGAAGCAAATCCACCGCCATCGATCAGTGCATCGATGTCAAAGCCAGAAATTCGAGCCTCTTCGTCAGCTGTCATTTTGACTTCAATGTAACTTGGATGTCGGCCTCTGTTAATCCAGTAAACTTCTTCTCGAGTGAAATTGATTCGTACGGGACGCCCTGCTTTACGAGAAAGAATCGCCGCACACATCTCGTGCGGGAATGGGTCTGATTTCCCACCGAATCCTCCCCCAACGAAGGTCCGAATGACGTTGATTTGATGCATTGGAACCTCGAGAACCGTTGAGAGTGCTCGATGTGCATAGTGCGGCACTTGCTGAGGAGTATAGAGTTGAAGACGACCGTTTGGATCCCAGTGTGCAACGACTGCATGGGGTTCTGTGAACCCATGATGCACACCTTCCATTCGCCATTTCCCGTGAGAGGAAGCTGTTGGATCTGCAACGAGGCTTCGATCGCCAAACTCTTGAAACACACGCTTCTGAACATTGGTTGTTCCAACGTGATACTTCCCTCGCCAGTGGATTGGTTCATCTTGATCTTCCAATCCTTTTCTCGGATCAAAGACAGGGTCGAGAACTTCCCACTCAATCTCAAACAAGTTGAGGGCTTCCATGGCTGTCGCTTCATCGACGGCAGCAACACAGGCTACGAGATCGCCCACGTGGCGTACTTTCTCAACAGCCATGGCGTGCTCGTCTTTCGTTACAGGCAAAACACCGAAGGTGTTTGGTGCGTCTGCCCCTGTGGCTACTGCGAGAACACCCGGGAGGGCTTCGACTTTTGATGTATCAATGGATTTGATTTTGGCATAATGATGCGGTGAACGGAGAATTTTGCCGATGATTTCATTCGAAAGACGGACATCGTCACCATACCATGCTTGACCGGTTACTTTTGCATGTGAATCAACGAGAGCCCTTGGCTTACCCACTTCCGTGCCTGTTCGATACCTGTCGTGGATATGCGAGCCTGCTGGTTGAGGTTCCTTCCCACCAACAGATTCTGGAATGAAATCAAGATCACGCTGAGCCATGGTTGGCCGAGAGCCACCTGAACCTGGCGGAGGGAACTTTTGCTTACCTGCAACGCGCTTCCCATCCTTACGGATTTCACCCGACGATGCACCAGGTTGTTGACGATATCCTCCAGCCATAAGATCACCTCGCATGACCAGGAGGCATCGATGGTTCATCGGGCCCTTCTGGATGTGGATTTGGATGAGGATCACTCGCTGGAGACGGCGATGGCGCATCACCTCGCTTGATTTCTGCAGCCGCCTCTATAGAATCGACAATTTGTTGATAACCAGTGCATCGGCAAAGATTTCCCTCGATTGCACAAGCGATTTCGTCCCGAGTTGGGTTCTCATTTGCATTAAGAAGTGCTTCAGCACTCATGAGAAAACCTGGTGTGCAGAATCCACATTGCGAACCACCATGGGTTGCAAAGCAGATTTGGATTGGAGCGAGATGTGCCCCGTCTGCAAGTCCTTCGACCGTTGTAATCTCCTGGCCTCCAACTTGCCCGGCCAAGCACAGGCACGAGAGACGAGGTTCGCCATCGATCAAAACTGCACAGCAACCACACGTTCCTAAGTCACAGCCTCGCTTGACACCGAGCATACCCACTTCATCGCGAAGAACGTCGAGCAAGATGGCATTGGATGGGGCAATGGCTTGGACGTCTTGTCCGTTCACCATTGCTGACCAAATCGTCTTCGGTGCAGATGGAATCATCGTTACGTGTTCTTTTCCGACCATGTTTCTCACCTTGGGAACTCCGTCTATGAATGTAAGGTATCGCTCCAATCCAAGGATTATGCCTTTTCATCCCAAAACGGGTTTTCAGACAAATCAGAATCGACTGCATCAACGATTTGAGCATCGAGGAATGACTGTAGGTCTTTGCCAGCAAGCGTTCCTTCTTCTCGACTCGATATGGTCGAAATCAACAGAAGAACGGCAAGGAAGAGGATGATACCTCCAACTGAAACCACCGCAATCGTCGCTGCTGAGAGTCCATCTTCAGAACTCGGCATTGGCGGGTTTGTATCGTCGTCCATGACCATGATCTCTGCTGTGACAAGTGGCGAAGCAGAGGTCGTACCGTCCTGATACTGAACACCTCGCATGGAAATGGTGTGATTACCCATGATGGCGATGCCAGGAAGATTCTCGATTTGATGAATGATATCAATGATGGACAATTCGCCAGAGGTATCTCCGGGCTCGTACGTTTGAATGTTCGACCAATCATCGCGCAAATGGTTGCTTCTCCATTGGACGGTTTCCATGTTTTCAGTGACCTCGAAGACGATGCTATCGCCTCGCTCAAGATGGATTCGATTGTCGAGTGTTGCCGGCGTTGAAATGGTGACGCTGATGTTTGTGTTGAACACATAGTCACGCTCAGCTGCTTCGAGCAAGGCATCAAGGGCTCGGACTTCTCCGTGGCCGTAGACGTTGTTCTGCCGATTCTTCGGAATAAAATCCTCAGCACATGGTTCGTTTGCACCCATGTAGTGGCACTGTCGATAGGTCGCAGTCTCTTGCATAATGTTTCGAATGTCGAATGGAGACAGATCTGGATTTGCTTGCAACATCAGTGCTGCTACACCAGCCGCACCAGGTGTGGCCATGCTTGTACCGCTGAAAGCAACGTAACCATCCCCAGTGTTATGGGCGACGGACATGACATCGGAACCGACATAGGCAATGTTTGGCTTGATTCGACCTTCTTCTGTCGGTCCTTGGCTACTGTAGATAGCGATGCTTGAATCCTTGTCCAAAGCACCGACTGTGATGGCATCTTCAGCACTACCCGGTGTTCCAATTTGTGCTGAGAAGGCACTGTTTCCAGCAGCGATGAACAAAGCAATTCCAGCACGAACCATTTCGTTTGCATAGCGATTGACACTGTCCTCTTCGGAAGAAGTCCATTCGATTGCACCCGGTCCGCCAAGGCTCATAGATGCTGCTCGGATGTTGAATTCATATCGCTTCTCAACGGTCCATTCCATTCCTGCCATGACGGTAGCAAAGGACCCGCTTCCACCTGCATCGAGAACTTTTACACCGACCAGAGAGGCTTGTGGCGCCATGCCGGGATGGTCGTAGGTTGGAGCACCAGTTCCTGCGGTTGTCCCAGCACAGTGAGAACCGTGTCCTTGGTCATCGTATGGGTAGACTTCAGTGCCGTTGGTCAAACTTGGATTGTTGACAGGATCGTAGAATGCGATGACTTTCGGGTCGTGTGTGGTTGGATCATCGTCTTGATCGTCGAGACTGGAGTGGTTTCCATCGATTCCTGTATCAATGATGGCTACGGTTGTTCCAGAGCCATCGTAACTCGTCTCTGCCCACGCCGTATCAACGCCGTGAAGGACGGCAGCATCGCCGTTCGTGACTGAGAGGATGCCGTCGAGTTCGAGCATAACAACGCCCGGAAGTTGAGATGTTTCGAGGACGTAGCCAACCGGAACACGCCCAGCGAGCGCATCAATGCCTTTGAGTGTCCATTGGTGGCGGTATTCAACAGTATCCTCAAGCATCTTGATTTCAGCATCTCCTGGGGTGAATGAAAAGTCGATAATCAAAGGAAGCGTCTTGTCATCATCGAGGAAAAGTGGGTTCTTCTGATGTACTTCAATCATATCTCCTATTCCGTTTCCGTCTCGATCGACAGTTGTCTCAACCCACCAGCCTTCTTCCTCAGATCCCATTTTGGATTCAACAGGAACTGTTGCGAGAACTGTGGGCAAGACAAACATGGCAAGACACAGGATTGTTAGCGTCAATTTTGCAGACTTCACACGGGCCATGTTGGAGCCAAGAAACACTATTGTTTGAACTCTTTCGATTCGAGTGTAAAGAAATTCATCTGATTTGCTACTATACCTACCAATGATGGGTGTTAATTTATATTGGTAATCATGCAAACGCATACTGATTCAAATGCCTGCACCACAGAGAAAACCAAAACAAATGGTCTCAATTGCAAACGATGCAATCTACGCAAAGGAAGAGGAGGAAATCCCGTTTAAGCCAGTGATTGTTCGGGCCCCCGGACACACAAACGGAGATTCACTTGAACGTTTTACTGAGATTACGATGTTCGGCGTTGCCATGCTTTTCATATGGGGGGGTCTGTTTGGAATCGCCTTTGCACCAAACGCTGGCGAGGAAAAGTTCGCATACCTTTTCGGAGGAGGACTACTTTCTGCCACTATTGCTCTCTTTATGGTCGAATTACAAGCCAAAAAGAACGATTACCAACTGATGGTTTCACAGAATTATCTTCTTGGCATGTCTTTCTTTTTCATGGCTGTTGGAACACTTTGGGGTATTCGATATGTTGCAGGATACCTTACATTATCTGAATTTGAGTTCGATGGAAGCACATTTACACTGCTTGGCTCAGTGGATGGTGCCACAGGTGATTTTGTTGCGAGTGCGAACTTAATCTATGCACAAAGCCTTGGAGCCTTTGGCATGTGGCTCTCTCATCGCAAGATCCTTGAGCGTTACAAAGGAGATACATCCTTTGGCTGGGCTGTTGCAAGTTACATTCCGCTTGGATTGTTGCTTGTTGGTGTTGGAACGTGGATCGAATGGGCTGAGTACGAAGTATCCTATCCTCTTGGAACAGCCATCGTTGGGTTGTGTGGTCTTGCCATGTACAGCGCATTGATGTCCAACAAATCGATCAATTTCGCCGTCGTTAGTGTGGTTTCCGGCGTCATACCAATCATCTATGAGTTGCTCAATGAAAACGCCCCGGCTGGCGGCGAGGGTGGTGCGCTTTCACTCCTTATTTTCATCATCATCATCCAAGGATTCTTGGCAGGAAATGAACGGTTAAAGCAAACACTGGCAGAAAAAATGTCCTTCTTCATGATTGGAGTTGTTGTTATGGCTATGCTCATTTCGAGCTTGGAAAATTTCAACCTCGTCATTGGCCCATTCAAGCCTGCTGAAATTGGCAACAGGGATGCTGCCACCCTCATCACCTTGCCTGTTGCACTCTGGATTACTGTCCTTTGCGCCTACTTCCCTGCAACACACAGGAACAGAGTTCCGGCCATGCCGATTGGACTCGCTTTCTCGTTGTGGACGCTTGATGGTGATGAAGCCATCATCCCATGGGTCATCGCATTGGTCATGATTTCCTACATGTTGTTTGCTGCAGAAGCAACACGAAAGTGGGTTGCGAATTTCACCATGTCAGCTCTCTCCTTCTCGTACCTGTTTAGCGATCGGATCGGATATGGCGTCGATCAAGTTGAGATGGACATTGCGATTGCCATTAGTATTGTTGTTATCGCTGAAACGGCACGACGATTGGAGAAGATTTCAATCTGGAACAGTGTCCAAACCGTCACATTCATCGCCCTTAGTACAACGATTTTGGATTCAGAATATTGGTTTGTCACGTGGATTTTCGTGATTTACCTGCTCGGGATGGTTTACGAATCGATGATTCGAGCACGAGGAAAAGACGACATCGAGCGACGGAACTCAACGCTTGCTCTCATCACCGCCTTGGCTGTAAGTACAGGTTTGCTATTAACCGGTAAGCTCGACATCCCCGAGGCCTACCAAATATCGGCTTTGAATGGAGTTTCGCTTGAGTTCGTACTCCTTGGTCTGATTGTTTACGGCTTGTTCAACACGGTACGAGACGTTGAAGTGGACATCGGACAATTGATGTCTCTGCTCGAGTTGAAAGCTGCTGGTGCTTACACCTACGATTCTGAAACGAATGCATGGTACATCAAGGAAGTCGACGATGCAGATGTTTTTACCGAGAGTTCCATTGGTTCTATCGGCCGTATATCGATGGCATTTTCGCTTCTTGCAGTCACGATAGGCATCAGCATGCTCAACCCTGAGGTGTTGGTAGGGGATGCATTCTACCTGGTTGGTTTGTATGCCATTCCAATTGGAATCGTTATGTTGGAAATCAAATCAATGGATGTCATCTCTTCACAAAGCAGAATGATTGGGGCTTTCATGCTCCTCATCGTTGCAGCTTCTTCAATTCCACTCATGTTCAATGTTGAACATACGGATGGTTTGTTCAAGGCAGGTATCATGTACGATGTCATCTTCCTTTCCGCCCCGATTGGTGCGTTTGCTCTCATCAACAAGCGCGGTCTTGACCGGGATCATTTGAGCCGACCAGCCGACCAAGTCATGCTCTGTGTCCTCTTGTTCATCGGAATGTTCGACCAATCTGGTGGTCTGCTCTTCCTTAGCATGTACGGGCTTGTCACAATCACAGCCATTCAGTATCGACATCATGGAGTGACGTTGCTAGCCCCTCTCGCAACCATATCGGTGTATTGGACCTACGATCATGGCCTTGCTCATGCTTTCCTCGATTCATTCTTCGACAATTCCGATGACATTACTGAAATTCGAATCCTCTGGTTCACACGGGTGACTGGAATGCTTGTCGCAGCACACATGTTGATGCCGCTTGCGTGGAGTGTTCGAGATGCCCAAAGCAAAGAAATCGTGGACAATCCGTTCCCATGGTTCTTGCCAATGATTTGGTTCCTGTTCGCCATTTGGGCTGTTCTCCCATCGGCGTCCTGGTTGCCACTGGTCGCTTGTATCTTTGGAATCGCCAATGCATGGGTACGTGGAGACATCAACCTCATCCCACTTCTCGCGGTTGGAATTATCTTCTCCTTCATGATCGGATTTGCTGATGGAGGCTACTTCACTGGTGACATCTTTGGATACTCGATGCTGTTCTCAGGTGCAATCATTTACGTCCTTTGGTTAGCTGAGGCCTACGGAATCATGCGCATGAACGTCCTTGATGAAGAACGACTGGAAGCGCTTATGCCATACTCCTTGGACACGCAATTGCGCTTTTTGGCCATCGCAACGCTGCTTCTATCGTTTGATGTGGCTAATGGGCTTGGTATGCTTGCCGGTAGTGGATGGGCCACCTATGAAGCAGTCCAAAAGGGAGACAAGGTATCAATTCTGTTCCTTCCTCTTATCGACGGATTGACTGCAGCCAATCTCATCCATCAGTTTGAGGTTGGATCGGATTCCTTGCGTCAATTCCTCATCGGAGGCATATTCTTTGTCGAAGGTGCTGTTATGGTTTACCTTTCCTCAAAGACCGACCGAATCTACGATTCGAAGATTTTCACTTGGAAAGACGATGATGAATTTTTCAGATTCATCGAATACATGGGCTTCTCCGGAGTTGTTGCAGCTTTGACAGGTATCATCTACGCCTTCGGTCAGGATCAAACCGAAATTGCGTTCTTCTTGACTGCAGCGATTCTTACAGCACTCGCCATTACTGGGTTCGATGAAACGCAGGCACAAGTTCGTTGGCGACGTGGACTCGGCGTATTTGGGTCCGTTTTGACAATGTTTAGTCTGTACATTTACTTGGATGGTTCTGGTGATGTCCTCTTCAGAAGCCTAACGCTCGTTCTTACCGGATTGCTTGCCCTTGGCTACGGCTTCATGTACATGCAACGCCGTTCAATGTTCGACGTACAGGATGTTGTTATCCCTCAGGTCTTTGGGAATACTGTTGCTCCTCAGCAACCGATTCTTGAAACGGTCGTGGATGATCAAGACGATGATGAAGACGAGATTGAAGAAGATGGTGAAGAAGAGAACCACGATATCCAAGAGCATGAAATCAAGACAGAGACAACGTCTGTTGAAGAGGAAGACAGCACAGATGCTGAAGAAATGGAACTCCTCAAATTGGGCGAAATACTTGAAGATGAGTTGGATGAAATAACGAAGCCAATTGGTAACGCGACGACGAACAACATCGGTTACATCGAAACGATGGAAGGATTCGATGTCCGTCTACCAAAGGAATCGATTGAGCAAATCACCCGAACCATTGCCATGACACCGCATGAAGGCTTCAAGCCGGTTGTCCGTGTCAACATGCTCGGACAGATTGTCCTTGACTTCGAACCATTGTGATCATTCTTCTCTGAAGATGGCTTCACGGTCTGAGACAAGAACATCATCAGGTGCTGAAGGGTAAACGCCCCAATAAGCCTCACGAGCCTCTTGATTGATGTTCATGCACAGGACGACATCACCGGGACGGTTGTCCATAGGTTGTGTTCCATTCAAGTGCATCAGCATCGGTTCAATATTGGACATGTTGACAACGCCCCAACCGACTTGTGTGCAGGGTGCAACCGGTGAAACAGGTGTCGTACCAGAGAATGGATCCCATGTCGTGAACGAAGGATACCATGCAGACAAATTCAAAGCATTACGGACCTCTGAGTTTCGGATGGTGAAGGACTCACCCTCACTCGTCGTTCCATCAACGAGATACCCTTCTCGTTCTGTAGAAGCACCGGAGCCAACATCATTGAATTCTTCTCGAAGTTCTTGAAGAATGAAGGAGAGAATACCAGCTGTTCGAGGCGTTGCAAAGGACGTACCTGACGTC
>CEUK01022833.1_pt1 | contig 13777 bp, 10 predicted proteins | sample 356451 | NCBI WGS metagenome assembly CEUK01 (sample SAMEA2622843, study PRJEB7988) | marine metagenome | isolation source: saline water (ENVO:00002010), including
TGCAACAAGAACTAAGACAAAATTTATAAAAAATATAGCAGTTGCTGAGCTAGGCGTAATGGGAATTAAGTGCAGACCAAGCTGAATAAATAGTAGTAAGCGAGCGAAAAACAATAGATCAATTTTTGCTATGAATTGATAGTGAATTATTCCAATCGGAATACCTAAAATTGTAAGTAGTAAAACACTATAGTCACCGAACTTTTTATTGATGCAGACAAAAACTCCAAATGTAATAAAATAAGGTATCCAAAAAAACCAGGACTCTTCTTGTAGAGAGCACAATGGAATTAATGAAATAATCGTAAATAATGGAATTTTCCAGTGCTCTCCAAATTTATCCAATTTAAGTTGCATTTGATTAGCCTAAAATTACATGGGATTCACAAGTCTTAACAGGAGTTTCATAAAGTGTCAAAAAAATTAGTAACTCATTTAACTTACTCTGTTCTCCGTCGAATTCAAAAATGCTATGTTTAGAAGTGATTCGATACGCTTGTTTCTGAACCATTTTACGTTTGAAAAATTTAAGAGCTTTTTGAAACACTCGCTTTTCGTTTTTAGGATTATATACAATTGTAAAAAATTGTTTTCCAATGTTATTTGATTCAAATCTTTTGGTCATCAGCTTGTCAGTACGAGCAAACTCTTTCCATGAAATTAGATTTACAGGGTCACCAACAAGGTAATCTCTAAAATGGCTAAATTCATTATCATTACTCGCATAAATTTTTTGGTATTCAGCATCTAAAGTATCATTCTGATTATCTTTTGGATAAACAAGTAGACTCGATTGAACTCTATAATTACCTCGCATCATAAACAATGGAAACGGAAATTCGATTTCTAGTAGAAGGTCTTCCAGATGGTATTCTCCTCGCAGTAGCATGGAATCACCACTAATAGACCACTGACCACCAAAGTTTAGGAAATCAATCATAGTGGAGACTTTCTGATTACAGCGTTTCCAATTCAATTGAAGCTTTCCTCGTAGAGGTATTATGGTTTGACTTTTTAACTCTAGCGGTGAGCCAGAGTCTTCCTGTATTTGGGACATCAGATCAAGCTCAATAGAGTAACTCTTAAGTTTTTTAAGATAAATGAAATTTAAACCCAGTAATCCAAATAATAGGAAATCCAGTAACAATAGAATATTGGAACCGGTCAAATGTGAAGAACTTGCTAGTCCTAAAGCAAACAAGAGAAGGTAAATACCAGCCTTAGAGAAAAATATTTTACAATCTTTGAGTTGGATATTCATCATCAAATTTTTAGCGTTAGTTACTATTATTTACCAATATTTACCGTTTATTTGGCTTTTTTTTGCAGAATTTTCCAGTTCACATAATGCTAAATAGAAACACAGTGTACTGATATAAGCAGTCTAGGTCGATAGATTAGCAAGATTGGAGACTTCATGAGTATTTGTCCGGTATTAACAATAAAGGAAACAGCTAAGTATTTGAAAGTGAGTGTTGAGTCGTTAAGAAATTTAATCAAGCGAGGCGAAATACCCGTATCTAGAGTTGGAGCACAATATAGATTTCGGAAGGATATTTTGGATATTTGGCTGAAGGAAGCGGCTTTGGCTAGTTATAAAGGTAATCTTGCATTATATGATTTAGAATTTCGTAAGCGGGTCTTAAAAGTAGTACAGAATAGTACTCTTGAGACCATTGACAAGGACCGATTTGAGAAGATTATCCATCAACTAATTGAAGATCGAGTAACCGCATCGGAAATCAAAGAGACAAACGACACAGAGGCCGATTACACGGAACAGTTTATCCCTAGTCATTTTGAAGAGGAATTACTATAGCTTTGATATAATCGCTCTCTGCAAAGGGAGAATCATGAGTGTAATTTCGTGGATTATATCAATCTGTTTATTTAATTTTCTATCTACACCTTCTACGTATAGCTCTGAATCCAAAGACTTACAATATATCAATGAGGAATTGGCGTTTAGCTTAAGTTTATCTTCGGAAAATCAACGATTCCTAGAAGGCGAGCTCCTTGAAAATATAAATCGCGATGCAATCGTGGGTGTAGTTGACCGTAAGAATAAGTTTTATAGTTTGATTATTGTATCAAGGTCTCAAAAATTATCTGTTGAGGAATTTGCGCGAGTAACACTTGACGAGCTTCCCGTAGCAGGAAAAAAAATTAGTTTATTTGAGAAAACATCTATTCAGGGAAACCCAGGCATTAATACTTTATTTCAAGGTCGTGTACAGGATCATTTAATTACCTATCAAATAGATTTTATCTATTTCAAAAATATTATCTATCAGCATGTGAGCTTTCAGGTAGATGCTGAGAGTAGTTTAGGTATTAAAAGTCTCAAACCAAATTTTAATTTATTACTCGGTTTAGACCCTCAGTTGCCATCTATTGATGACTCAAATTTAAATTTTGGCTTAACATGGTTCCTCGATGATGATGAATATGTTCATCTAGGATATAAGCTTAGGTTACCTGCAAAAATTCCAGGATTTAAAACTCTGTGGGGAGAAAAAGCCCAATTTTTTCACCCAGAAGCTTCAATTGCCTATGAGGCAGAAGATGGAAGGAGATCCATTTATGCAATTGCAACTACAGACTTATTGGACTTAGATTCTTTTATAAATTATTGGAAAAAATCATTTGCAGATTCAAATTCGTTAAAAACTGTTGCAACGAAATCTGTAGACTACGCTATTCTTGATTTTAACTCAGCCGAGCAAGTTTTGAGGTATCAGATTCGATTTGAAAAAGGTAAGCAGAGTAGTTTGGCTCTAATTCAATTTTCTCGTCCTATGGACAACTTGGCTTTTCCGGCAAGTTTACTCATGGGCTTTAAATGGCTAGAGGGCTCAGAATATGATAAATCTTTAAGAAAATTACGTAATCCAAAATTTTCACGTTTGATGCTAGGTGATCAAGAATCTTTTTATCAAAATACTTATAATAATTACGGACTGGGCGTATCGTGGAAGTTGCCTGTAAGTGATGTAGTCCAAGCAGGATTTCAGCAAGATGGTCACATAGAATCTGAGTATTCCTTGTATATTGAGAATTACTCCCAAAACTATTTTGCAACTCTACAAATACAGGAAGATCAATTCGTAGATTCATTAGAATATCATCAAGAAACTTTACCCAAAGCTAGTAATGTGAAAGCTTTACCTACAAAACAGAAATTGGGATTTTATTACACCCCGTTCACCGTTGAAAATCAAGCTTATAACTATTTACATCTTACAAGACGTCACAACGATCTTTATGTTAAAAATTTAGTTTGGAGTAAAAACTCAATAAATCCTGAACAATTCATCAATCAAATAAAAGTTAGCAGTGTCAAAGCACTTGATTTTTCCTCGATGATTATACGTCATACGAGATTAGGATTTAGTCTTCAAAAGTTGAAAGATTTTAGGGTAAGACAAGTTACTCCAGTAGAAATTGCCCCTATCGGAGAGGTGATGCAATTGTTTTCACTTCTCCGAGAACATGAATTATATGTAATTAAGTCAGCATTAATGAATGAAGATCTTTTATTGGATTTATATTGGAAAAATAAGAGACCTGAGATTCAAATGATACGAGGCGCAACAAAAATAAAAAAGTATATTGGGCTTAGTGTTAGTGAACGAAAGTTTACTATTCCACTCGGCGATCGACCCAAAATATTAATTCAGAGGACTTTCAGGCGCGGAGATACAATTTTTTCTGCTTTCACTTTAGTTGATCCTACCTTACAGGATAAATCATTATTTTATGAACCTTTCAAGCTAAGTTTTGATAGAGAGGGTTGGATTCCGTAACAATGAAAATATTGATTTTTATATTGAGCCCTACGGCCAATGGAAACTGCGAAGTTTTAATCACATTAAAACCGGATGGCTCCACATTTATTCCCGCAGTAGAAGTAATTGAAGATCCTCAGCTTGAGGCATTAAAAAGCGCCAAAACTATTTTGAATGTGGAGAATGTAGAATTGCTTTCTTATTTGGGATTTCACGAATCAGCTCATGCATATATACTTCGAACAATAAGGGCTCAAATAGAAGCTGAAAAACTTAGTAAATTAAATTATAAATTCATACCGCTGGATTCATGTTTAGGTGATAAGGTTCAAAGCGAAGCAAAGAGTTTCTGGGACAAACTCATGGGCTATGTACAAGAGTATATGATTTGGGATTAGCCGTATTTTATAACCCATTAGCATTGTTCCAATCTTTTCATACACGATCAACTATCAACAGCGGTCCGATAAATAAGTATTGTATACCTTGTACAAAGTAGGGTTTTTTTCATTCGATCAGATGACCCACAACCTGTAAAAACCAAGCTAAGGTAAAAATAGTTACACTAATAAAAATTAAATTTGCATGAAAACTCCAATTAGAATATCACCATATGAAAGAGTTGCAGAATAGGAAAAATATACTCTTATAAACGGCATGATGAACTCGTATTGAAAAGTAGAAAAATAAACTCATAAGTATTACCAAAGAGCATCAATTTAATCCATAAGAAAAATAGTGGGGTAAGGGAATGCGCTATAAAAGCCTGCTCAAACCCATGATTAGCCGTTGCTGCAGTTTCGTATTAATTTTTCACATCTTTGGATTCTATTTGTCGAATTTACAATTCTTTTACAAGTGGATGACAATCAAAATTCTGATCTCTGTCATGATTAAGTTAAATACCAAAGGAGAGGCAATATGGATCTTGATCCGTACCGAACTACATGCGAAGTGTGTTTAGCAGATAATATATGTGCTGGTTTTGAAATGATTGCACCGAGAACCGAAGTTTGGATTTGTGAAAATTGCTGCAAGGAATTTAGTAAGAAAATTCAAAGAAAGAAAATGGGCCTAGTGGTAAATAGAAAAGGTGACAATACGCAGAAAGGTGTTGTGAAAAAACGCCGGTCGAAAAACTCTTCTTACGCAGCATGAAACATAAGTTACATAAGTAAATTAAATTTTGTAGCTATCAATCAATTCGTGCAGCGAGTTCCAAGAACTTAATTCTCTGGCCGTCAATTGGTTGGCTGCGCGATAGATCATTGGTGTTTCAGGGATTCGATCGCTAACGTGGTAGTGATGTTCGATCGCCCTCTCTATCTTGCTGTTATTTTTTTGTAGGAATTTGTAGAAATCGGCGTATGCATGCTCTAGGCTCTGTAGGGAAGACACATCTTTAGAAATCTTTGTTCTGGGCGTTGTAACTTGCTCTTGGTTTTCAGTCTCTAAAGTAAAATTAGTGAGTTGTTCACCTTCGTTCGAATTAGATAGGATCAGGACGAGTTTACTATATAGTGCATCGGCAGCCAAAACGGATTCATTGCTCTCACAGACATTAATCTTGAATAAAGTCTTAAACTGATATTGAATCCACTCTGCAACTGAATGCTTAGATCCGAATAGGGGACTGTATAAGAAGTCACGAATCTCTTGTCTCGTCATTAGGCTTTTGCAAAAATAACCATATTTAGAATATAGAGACATCAAATTGAGAATATCTTTGAATCCAGTGTGTAATAGATAAAACCTATCACATGTTTGACTATTGTATGTATTTAAGTAATCAATTTCAGTAGGATAAAAACGGGAGTACTTTTGCTTGAAAAGAGTTTCGCATCTAAACTCTTCAAAAATACTGTAGATTTTGAAATAAACAGAAGGATATTTATACTTTCCTTTGAAAGATTCCAGAGTAAGAAAATCGCTATGTGCCAAATGTTTAGAAGCTTCTCTTACCACATATCCTTTGTAATAAATAACATTCCGATTTGTCTGATATGAACGTTTAGAGTCATAGTAATAATCAATATACTCAGGAATTTGAATACAACGTGAACTACTATTAGGATCTTTAGAAGGAATTAAAGATATTGGTCCCAAAAGCTTTTTTATTATTTTTTCTAAGGGCTTTTTAACCTCGTGAAATCGGACTTTATAGAAATCATATTTACAATCTTCAAACGAAATTCTAGAACCTTTATATTGAATAGTTGTTTGGACATGCTTGCAATAAGCTTCAAATAATCTTGGATCACTAATTTTACAGAGAGATTCGTATATTTTATCTTCACAATTTAGCTCATAGCTACTGTGAAGTAAATTTTGTAAATATTCGTTTTTCTGAGTGATGTAAGGGTTTGACCTGATAACTAGCTTAGTGGCAATTTTTCGTAGAGCTTCAATTAAAGGGTTCATATTTTGATAAAGTGCATTGAGATACACATCTCGATTTAATGACTGTAAGCGATAGATATTACAATGTCCGAGTAGGATTCTATAAAGTCTCCTTTCATACAGAGCTAAATAGAAAAACAACCCAATCAAATGATTACTTTGAACTTTGGTTGCGAGTACTCCACAAATGTCTATCATTAGCTCTAATTTTTCGCTAACTGGTTGCGAAAATAACCAGTCAAAAAACTCTTTATTTGTTTTACATTTCCAGTTGTCATTTATAGGTTTAAATAGATAGTAAGCTTTGATTAACCTTGCTAATGAGTAGATTTGATCTACGGGATTTTGAATTAATTTCCTGAAAAAATTTTTAGTAATAGAGTTTTCAAATCGCGAATAAAGCCAATCAAAATCTTCTTTTTCACAGCATAGAAACATATCAGTTATCATTGACCACAGTAATTTACCGATTGAAGTATCAGGTGTGCACACCTTAAAGGAGTGAGCCAGCTGTAATACCTTTTCTGTTTGGATGTAATCTTTATATTTATCCATCAATCGTAAGTAAATAGATACTTCATGAATAAATAGTTCGATTTCCTTACCGTTGATGAAACCTTCTAAGACTATTTTATGAACCATCTTAGGTACCTCTGAAATTAGCGGAGGTATTTCAGAGCAATATTCTTTTGAACGAAAGTAATTAGCTAATATCTCGGTAAACAAAGTCGAATTACGCCTTTGAGTGAGAATTAATTTATGAGAGTCAAGAAAATTATAGATATACAAACTTGAAGCTGACATCGCAGTTTTTCCAAATAATCTTATGCCTTCACTACCCAGATCGCTTCTTATTACTAGGTTTTTTAACTGTTCAATATACGAAAGGATATAAGACTCCGGGTTGTTTTTCAGAAGGCTACCAATAATATCTTTTCGTAGAGCATCAAAGAAAGGCTGGATATTTCGGTAAATAGAATGGTTAAAAACGATATGAAACTGTTTTGTTAAGTCAGTGATTAAACTTTCTTGGTTGCGTGTATAGAGACTTGCAACCAATAGATCAATATCACTACTGAGGATATAAATAATTCGCTTATATAGCGAGTCCGCACATGCTTCAGATTTACCGTTTTTATCAAAAATTAGTTCATATACAAGATGGGGAGGAATTTTTTTGAAGCGATCAAGGAAGTCGCAGGTCGATTGCTTAGTTTCTTTTTCGAACAAGATCAGAAAATTGTTAAAGTGGACAGTTCTAGTCTTTAGATATGTAAGGAACTCTCGAACAGTACCAACTTTTATACTTCGTTTTACAAGAAAGTTTAATTCATCATCGGATAATTGATAATTAGGAGATTGAGTGTTTCCAGCATCCATGATTTCACACATATTATTATTATATCATAACTACTCTATTTCATTTATATCATCCGATTTATGTTTTATTTTTTAACATTCGGAAAAGAATAAAAATAAGAAAAACTCCATAAATTATTTGTAAAAATCTATCGGGAATTAAGTGGAACATGTAGACGCCACATATGGACCCTATGAAACCTCCTAAGGCTATAAGAGTTAAACTTTTATTCCAATAGAGTTGTTGGTATGAGAATAGTGTATTAAGCCAAGCATTTAGTAAAACTACGTAAACGGAAGTTTGGGTAACGATCTTAGCGGGAAAATTCAAGATTGAATAATAAATGGTAACAACTAATACACCCCCTCCTATTCCCATTATGCTAGAAAGTAAACTAGCACTAAAACCAATTATAAAATGACCGTAATAATTAGGATTTATAATCTGTTGAATAGGGGTATTTAGATCAAATAGATGTAACCAATGTCGGATTAATATTATTGCTAAAAATATGCAGAAAAACCTTTTTAAATTGTTTCCTGAAATACGATTTCTAATCCATAAACCCGTTATTACTCCGATTACTGTTCCGAGAAAAACCGCATTCAAAAAAGGTGGAATATTAGTTTGGAAAGTATAGTGCAAAATCGCGGATAATGTTGATATTGGTACTAACAATAAAAGTGATCCGATTATTGCCTTACTCATTGGATAATTACTAAAAAGGTGTAATGAACTGACAATCACTAAACCAGGTCCCATACCCAAAAGAGAAAAAATAAGACCTGCCATTACCCCGACGGTAAATTCAATCCATCTATTTTTGTAATTTACTATCACATGTAAGAAGGACATAATCTTACCTTTCATCTCGACATCCAATTATGAACAAAAATGTCAAAATTTATCATTTTTTTGTCGATTCTCCTGACATGAATAGGGCTGTATTTTTCACAATTTTTCTCTTTATAGCGATTTCTCATTTTGTTTTCTGCGCTACTGTGGGAGATGCAATTCTTCAATCTCGTGAAGCAGAAATGAATTCGCTTCAAGACAAACTTAGTCCGCTAAATGAACGCCAGGTATCTAGTGCCCTATCTAACATTAGTCGGATAGATGATTCGATTCAATTAGTTGACCCTAAAGAAGGAATAGCATCATTTACATTGCTCGAAACAGTTAAAAGGGTATTAGCGAATAATAAGGCTTTGAAAAATTACTCACTTAAACTCAAGAACGCTGAAGATAGTGTAAAAATAGTAAGTAATTTTCAAAAGTTTAACATCGATATGGACATGGGCTTTGGTAAGGCAGGAAATTTTGGTGATGATTCACGAGATCAATTTCATAGACATATGTTTGACCTTACTAACTTAGAAGATAGTTTTCATATAGGCTTAGATTTTAATTTTTCCTTACTAGATGGGGGAAAATCCGATGGTCAAACTAAGATAGCAAAATTAAAAACAGAATTGAGTGAGGTTGAAAAGCAAATATTCAAGCAGAGTTTATTGGAAAGCACTACAAAATTATTTGTTAGTTTAATACTAATACAAGAAAGATTAGACATTGCTTCCATAGATGTAGAAATAGCTCGCAATTCTTTAAACTTTGAGCAAATAAAACCCTCAAGAGACTCTAGAATGTCGGTACCAATTTTGAATGCAAAGTTACAATTAGAAAAAGCTTTACAGGAAGAGTTTACCCTTAGAAATGAAATGCGGTATAAAAAATCTCAATTTCGACATTTGGTTGGATTAGATCAGTCCACCAACTTTGGATTAGATAAAAATGCTAAAACAAAAACAATAAGTGATTCTTTACAGTCGTTTTTGAAAATCGCAGAAAAAAATTCGTTAAAGCTCAAGACGATTCGTTTAGAGCAAGCAGCAGCGAGATACAATTATAAAATCATAAAATCAGAGCAGTTACCTTTTGTTGACCTTCAAGCGAGTACACATTACGCAAGACTTGCAGATCGCTCTGACCTTGATGAACTGCGTTTCAAGTTCGGGGTCAAATTCGATATGAATTTATTCAATGGGAGAACGACAGCTTCAAAGTTAAAATCTAATGATAGACAAAAGGATATTAAGAAAAATAAATATGAAGATGCACTTATAGAAGTAAGAGATCAAACATCTCTGCACTATAACCTATTTTCAGATTTGAAAGTTAGAATACCTATTGTCCAAAATAACCTTAAATTAGCTCGATCAATACTATACGAAGCCGAAGACCGATTTCAGAAAAAACAACTCAATAAGGATAAACTTTTAGAGAATAGAATTAACTTCAAAAAAAGTTTATTAAGATACTATGAAGTTCTCGGTAGTCTAATTAATGCAAAACTTAAGTTGTTTTCAATTTCTGGGCAGTTAGATGAAAATGTATTCGGCTAACCATTATTTTTCACTTTACTTGCAGATTAGTGATAAAAGCTTCCAGGTTTAATCTTTTCAGATTGAAAAGATTTTTAGATCGCGTGCAATCTAAAATCGGTTGTCGTAAGAAATCTACAGTGTGTACTTTTTGTAAAGTGTCTAATCGTTTACGAACTAGCGGACTAACCGTTAGGAGTTCTTTCATATATGCCGTGAATTTGTTGTCCTTGATTAACGTACTATTTGAATCTAAAATTGCTCGTAAAGAATCAAGTAATGGAATAAAGTTTTGTTGGAAAGAGCTAATATGAAACGTTTCTATGCCATCCCATTGCATCTTTAATAATTTGGATAAGCTTTCCACTAAGCTATCCAGTGTAATGAACTGAACCGACAGATTAGACGATATATTAAAGTCAATTTTTTGATGACTTTTTAGTATCCTAATAAATCGTACAAAATCTGAATCAATATAAGTTGGATCAACGAGTCTAGGAATTCGTAGTATGCATGCGGCACTACTGAGTTTATGGGTGTAATTACGAACTATAGTCTCCGCACCAGATATAAGTTCTCCCATATCAGTTTCGGGACTTAAGTCATCTTCCTCCATCCATAGTTTATTAGGTTTCCAACCAAAAACTTGGCATGTTGAAATGAAAAATAATTGAGGTATTTCAGATTTTAAGTGAATAATACTTTGGTAAAGATTATTGATTTTTTCTAGGACTAAATTTGAATGATCGAAGAAGATTATCGTATTTACTTCATATATGTATGATCTAATGATATCTCTTGAACTCAAATCCAAACGATGGAAAGTAAAATTTTTAAATGATTTCAAGTCCCCTAATTTTGTTTCAAATTTTCCTACACTTACTACATGATAGCCCTCCATTAAAAGCTTACGACAAAGTCTTCTTGTCACCTCGCTATCCATATCTAAGAGAAGAATTTTATTAGGGTATTTACCCATGACAGACTTTAAGTGCGATTGGTTTCAATGATATTACTTATGGAGGAAACTTTTTCATCAAGTAATGTTTTATTTTTAGCTTCACATACTAACCTTAAATAGGGCTCTGTATTTGATTTTCTGACATTGAACCACCAGTCTTCAAAGTCAACTCTGATACCATCTAGATCACTTGACTTACCACCTGGAAAATTAGCTTGAATCAAATCGATTAGTTCGTCCTTGTTTTCTGCCTTAAAGTTAATTTCTCCCGAATACTCATATCTACTAATCTCGGAAATGATTTCAGATAAGGTCTGGTTACTATTTGCAAGAACCCCTAATACTACTAGAGTGGCAATGATGGCACTATCGCAATAATTATTTTCGTTGAAATAATAATGACCCGCCAGTTCTCCACCGAATATACCGTCTGTTTCCCTGAGAAGAGCTTTAGCATAGGAATGACCAACTTTACAGACCCGTGGTGTACCTCCTAATCTTTCAATTTCTTCAATAACACTTCTAGAACTTCGAATGTCGTAAATTACGGTTCCTTTGCGCGTTTTCATTAAATCTCTTGCCATAAGACCTATTATAAGATCAGGAAAAACGTATTCTCCCTTTTCGTCTACAAATACGGCACGATCGCTATCTCCATCGAACATAACACCAACATCTGCCCCTAATTCAGTTACTTTTTTCATTAATTGCTGAACATTTTCAATTACGAGAGGATTTGCTTCATGATTGGGAAAAGTACAATCTACATCTAAATTTAGATATGTGCATTCGGCGCCAGAATTCTCAAAAGTGTCTTTTAAGTTTAATCCCTCCATACCGTTTGACGAATCAAATACAACCTTTAAACCATTGAGAGGTTTCATCCATTGTTTAGTAAATTTTAAGTAATCCTCTCTAATATCTAGGGCAACAATTTGTCCTTTATTTGTTGAAATTACTGGAGCTTGTTTACACATTATCTCTAATTCAGGTAAGCCAGTTTCTTTTCCCACTGGTTTGGCAAATTCCTTAGAAATCTTGAAGCCGTTATATTCTGGTGGATTGTGCGAAGCGGTAATCATGACACTAGCCTTGGCATTAAATTTTGGAGCAGCATAGTAAATTGTTGGAGTTGTACAAAGCCCAATATCCCAAACATCACAACCACGGTCAGTAACTCCTTCGCACATAGCTTTGAAGAGTGATGGCGTGGAAGTACGAGCATCACGTCCAATCATCACATGATCACTATTGAGTAATTGTGGTAGAAAATTACCAATTTTGTAGGCTAACTCCTCATCTAAACCTTCACCATAAACACCGCGAACATCATAAGCTTTAAAGACAGACATCATTTTCCTTCCATTTGGGATAATAGGAGGTCATTGTATCAAGGTTTATGGACCTTTGCATGGCATGTTAAGGGACACACATGACTTCAAAGGAAAAGTTACTCGTACCTGAGGGCAGCAATGGGATCCATTTCAGAGGCTTTTCTAGCCGGAAAAATACCGAAAATTAGTCCAACACTTACTGAGACAAGGAAAGAAATAAAAATAGAACTCGTAGATAAAACGGTTGTCCAACCTGTAAAAGCTGCAATACCGGCACTAGTTAAAATCCCGAGAAAAACGCCCAGAACACCCCCGCCAACAGATATCATTATGGCTTCAAATAAAAATTGGAGTAGAATATCCTTGCGGGTGGCTCCAATGGCTCTGCGAATCCCGATTTCTTTGATGCGCTGTTGAATATTAGCTAGCATAATATTCATAATGCCAATTCCTCCAACAATAAGAGATAGACTGGCTATAAAAACCATCACCATATTGAATATTTCTTGTACTTGATTACTTTTTTCTAATAGATCTACTGGTGCTATGATTTGATAATCGTTAACCCCTTTATGTCGAAGTTTTAGAATTTGGTTTAGATAATTGCGAACCATTAACATTGGTTCAGGATGAGTCAATTTTATAATAATCATACTTAGCTCTGAGTATGTGGGGTCTTGCTCACTATCTTCTACATCTTTTAATGCTAGTTGAAAACGGTTCAATATGGTTGTGTATGGTAAATAGATATCTCGCTGTCTCTCTCTTTCCCCAATTTTAATATCATCTTTAACATCGGTAGCGGATCGATTAGTTTTATTTGGACTGGCTAAGACACCCTGTATTTCAAAACTTTTATTTCCAATTTTTACAAATTTACCAACGGGATTCATATTACCGAATAGTTCCTTGGATATTTTTGAACCAAGTAGAACCACTTTTCGGCTGTCAAGGTAATCTTGATCATTGAAATAGCGACCGAAATCTAACTTCGTAGGAATTAAATCAAAATATGAAGGGCCTATACCAATGAGGTTAGATTTTGGCTGTTTTTTTCTAAACTTAAAATTTTGACTGAGTGTTAACTCAAATGTTGCTCCGTCTAAGTAAGGTAGCTTTTGTAAAATAATGTTGTAATCGTCTCTTGAAAGACCACGGGATAAAGCTTGTTTAGCACGCTTTAAATTATCACCAGTAAGTCGTGATGATTTTACGTAAATATTAGTTGCCCCCAAGGCCCTAATTTGTCTTAAGGTTTCTAATTTAGCACCACCGCCGATACTCATCATTGCAATAACGGCTGCCACTCCAATTATTACCCCTAGCATTGTCAAGAGGGATCGAATTGGTGCACTTATCAATGCAGTTAGACTTTCTTTAAAGAGAAATCGCAAATCCATTATTCGCCTTCCCAAAAAACCATTTGTCCAATTGATAAACCTTCAATAATTTCAATTCTATTGTGCTGTCGTCTACCAATTTTTACTTTTTGTTTCCGCCCTTTTCCCACGTAAACCTCATAGTGATTTCTATTTTGGTATACAGCATTTATA
>CEUK01068952.1_pt1 | contig 13776 bp, 27 predicted proteins | sample 356451 | NCBI WGS metagenome assembly CEUK01 (sample SAMEA2622843, study PRJEB7988) | marine metagenome | isolation source: saline water (ENVO:00002010), including
GACAGTTTATGGTCAGCACCGTTTAGTAATTACGATGATGGAATCGTTTATGGGAATAATAGAATTGTATTACCTATGAAAGAGGGTTGGGTAGAAAAGGAATTCTATGTTCAACCGCAAAATGATGAGAATGGTAATTACAGATTTCCTGTGCCTACTGCTGACCCTAAAAAGAGAATGTATCTCAAAGAAGAATACAGATAAGGAGATATTATGGACTTTAAGAAATTAACTAAAAATTTTGTATGGGCTCTGGTGATTTCGTTTCTTTATATTACCTATCTTATTTTTCTAGATAAGGTTAATCCAGACCAAGGAGAGAGATATGTTATACATGCAGAGGATGGTGTATATTACTGTGAAAACATTCAGAAGGTTTCTTTAGATTTGATAGGATATCACTGTAATGGAAAGTATCCTGTTGTAGAGTTTAGAAGTCCGCATGTAGTGGTTCATAGAGGTGAAGGTGAATAATTATGCTAACAGAAAAACTTAAAAAACTTGAAAAATTAATTAAACATCTTGAGAGAAAAGAGAAAGCAATAAAGAGACTCAAGAAGGAAATAAAAGTAAGTCATCGCAGAATGCGTTCCAAAACTGCAATGAGAAGAATTAGAAAATTGTTAAAGTAATTTTCGAAAATCTATTGACAAGACCTCTCTTTCCTGTTATAATATTAATATAAGGTTAAGAAAGGGAAGAGAATGAAATTTGAAAATATTCCAAATACAATTTTAGAGCAATCGGTTGAGACAGACGGAGGTGTATTGAAAACTATTATCACTTATGGGGATAATGGAGTAAGAGAAAGTATAGAATACGTATTTTACCCAAACATTGATATGGATGAATTTGTCATTAAGAATTATTAGGAGAGAGATTATGAAAAATGTGAAATTAGAAATCTTAAATTTGTTAGTAAAAGATTTAGAGAAAAATGGAAATGTGGTTCCAAATTACACAGGTTATCAATATAATGATTTACTTACGGTGATTAAAGGATTAAAAGATGTGGGTGCTGTTCATGTCACACCTAATTGCGTGAGACTTCTGAATAGGGATAAACTTGACAGGAAATTGGAAATTGTAAGAAATTACTACCTCTAGGATTTATTATGGGATTTTTAGAAACACCGATACAAAAATCAGCATATAAATTTGCTAAAGATGCTCACCGAGGTCAAGTGAGAAAAGGGAGTCCTAGACCTTATATAAGTCATTGTATGGAGGTTGCTAGAATTGTTAACAAACATGGATATCCAGAAGATTACGTTATAGCAGCATTATTACACGATACAGTTGAGGACACTGATGTGACTTTGCATGATCTTAAAATTGAGTTTGGTCAGGAAGTTGCTAACATTGTAAAATGCGTAACTGTGGAAAAAAATCCTAAGAGTACTTGGATAAAGAGAAAAGTCGATTACATTAAAAATTTGACTGATGCTCCTGAGGGTGCTGTCGTAGTATCTGCTGCTGATAAGTTACACAATATAACAGAAACTTTTGAGAAGTGGTTAAAGGTAGGGGATGCAGTATTTCTTATATTCAATGCTGATAAGGAAAAACAGAAATGGTATTATCGAAGTTTGACGGAAATGTATTTTCTAAGAGGTTTATTTTTTGAGAATAAATCCCTGCTGAAAATGGCTCGAAGCATTAATAAAGTGTTGGGGAAGATGGGAATGTAAATGTTCCGTGAGATTCTTGACTTAATGTTGGATACTTTGAATGACTTACAAATGATATCGAAGATGTTCGTTGAGAATCTATTGGAAATAATAAAAAGGCGGCGGAATGATTAGAGTAGTTGTATTAGTAATAGTGGCGATAGTAGTGGTGAGTGCTTTGGTAAACTTCGAAGTTCTTTCCGTTGAAGGAATTGGAAATGCTTTGAGTGACTTGAAAGAAAAGATTTTAGGAGAGTAGGGTGATTGATTTTGGAGACTTTGAAAAGATTAGTTATAAGTCTGACGATGGAAACACTATGGATGTGTTTCGGGATTCTAGTGAAGATTTAGTTTTGGGATTCATTCGAAAAGTTGAGGGTGGATTCAAAGCAAAAGTATTTGAAACCGCATTCTTCGATGATTTTAGGGAGTTGGGAAGTACTAGGGAAGTTGAGTTCCATAATTACGATTACGCTTTGAAATATATCGTGAAGTCTTGTCGGGTGAAATCTTCTGAAGAGGATTCTACACTTTAGATATTTTTATTTAATAAAAGATAAATATTAATAATGAAAAAATTAGACTATAAAGAAACTCTTGCTAAACTAATGGCAACAGAGAATGTTGATATAGTTCACGGTGACTATAAGACCGCAGCATTTGATATTGAGAATAGAATTCTATACTTACCTGATTTCGTCAATATGGGGGAAGATGTCTATGACCTTTTGATATCACACGAAGTTTCCCATGCCCTCAATACTCCAGTTGAAGGATACCATTCGGCAACAGAAGATGAACAGGATCAAAAATTCAAAGGATTTCTGAATATCGTTGAAGATGCTAGAATTGAAAAGATGATCCAGAGAAAGTTTCCTGGACTTAAAAAGTCCTATATCACAGGATACAAAAAACTCTTTGATAAAGATATGTTCGGAATTAAGGAATACTCTCAAGAAGAGTTGGATAATATGTTACTGATTGACAGATTAAATGTCCGAGCTAAGTTGGGAAAATTAGCAGCAAATGTAAATATAAAAAATGAAGAGAAGCATTTTGAAGATAAGTTGAACAGACTGAAGACATGGGAAGATGTTGTCAAATTAGCAAAGGAATTGTTTGAGTACTGCAAAGAAGAATTGGATAAGAAGCAGGAAAGTGATGACACTATAAAAAGTTCGGGGAAGAGTAAAGAGGATTCTGAGGAACAGGAAGGTCAGGAAGGACAAGGCCAGCAAAATCAATCTGGAAATGAGTCGGCAGACTCTGGCGGTGATGATGACGGAGATGATCAAAACTCACAGAAGACTGATGCTGAAGATGATGAAGTTCCCTCAGATAAAAAAGCAAGTAACTCGCAGGCAAATACTCCCTCCAATTCTCAAAACTTGCCGGAATCCCATACAGATAAGATGTTTAGGGAAAATGAAGGAAAATTAGTTGAAAATTCGCAAGATTATTCAAACAGTCCTTATTATTCATCCGAAATTCCTGTAGTTGATTTAGATGGATACTTGTACACTGATTGTAAAACAGTTGTTGAAGAGGTTCATAAAATTATGAAAAAGGGATCCAAAGTTGACTTGAGAGAATTGAATTATAATAAAAGATTTGATAGACCTGATGATGAGGAATAAATTATTTTTAAAAAACCTCTTGACAAGACCACTCTTCCCTGTTATAATATTAATATAAGGTTAAGAAAAAGGTAATTAAAGGAGATCAAAATGATTAGAGGTATTTTTTTAGGAGTTTTACTTGTTGTAGGAATGTTGGAATATGAAATTGTAAGTGTTCAAGATTTAAAATCTGCTGGTACAAAAATTAAAAGTGTCGTCAGTGATACTGCACTAAAAATTCATGAAATTACAAAGTAATTTGAGGAGATAAAGATGAAGAAGTCGGAGTGGTTAGTTCGTGCTAGAAAAGACTGGGCAAAATTTAAGTCTAGTAATTCTGCTATTCTAAATCACATGGCTTTGGAATTTGAAAGAAAGAAGAGAGCAGAACAATTTAAGAAAACTCAATTTAATAATACTGGAGTTATTGACACTCAGTCCCTCCATAAATTTAAATGGAGTGAGAATATATTCAGAAAATCTCAGTCAGTTAGTGATGGTAAAAATCACGGAATAATTATGTTAGTTGACTGCTCTTCTTCTATGGCAGGATCAAAATATATAGATACGATAAAGCAAACAGTCCTGTTAACCGAATTTTGTCGAAAAGTTGGAATTAAATATAAGGTGTTAGGGTTTAACGATAATGAACCTAACAATAAGTATAGCATTCATGACGACCAGAAATACTTGAATAAAAAGAAGTGTCTTAAATTTAAGAAATATTTTAATTTAAGGGAGTGGTTGAATTCTGAAATGAATAAGAATGATCATGAAATGATGTGTTCTTATTTACTAATGGTTGCTTTAGGAAAAAGTTATGATGGGTTTCCTACCTCCGGATATGCTAGTGGGTCATCTTATGAGAGAAGTTCTTCCAAGTTGGCAAATCCAGGAGACATACCTTGCTCCACAACCCCACTGAATGATAGCATCTTAGTTCTTAGGCAAATATCATTAAAATTCAAAGAAGATTTCAAAATAGAAGTTTTGAGCACTGTCATTTTAACTGATGGAGAATCTAATAGATCAACACTGTTTGATCCAGGAGCTGCTAAAGGTGCATGGCAAGATGGGTATTCCTCAGTCTGGAGAGGTAATTCTAGTAGAAGCATTCGAATTAATTCTTATGATCCTCTATCCGGTCAGTATTTCAGAACTAAAATTCTAAACACTGAATCCATTTTAAAATTTTATAAAAAATGTGTTGGAGGAAATATTATAGGTTTCTTCATTAATGGACACAATAATGAAGAAACAAAGTATGATTATATGGGATATGATGCATATTTTTCGGTTGCAAATTTTGATATGAAACCTAATACAGATAATTCTCCAAAAGATAATCGCAAAAAAAATCTAGAGAAAATAAAAAATAAATTTACGGTGGATCATAATTCTTTAAAACATTCTAAAAAAATTCTATCAGAGATGATAGATATCTTATCTTAAACTTAATAGGAGAGAAGTATGGAAAATTATTCCGACATCATAAAAAGTTTGGAGAGTACTAACAGTAGACTAGACAAAGAAGAGATTCTAAGAGAGTCTATGAATCAGAAATTGGACAATTTCTTTCAAGGCATTAAATTAGCACTAGATCCTATGATTACATTTGGCATTAAAAAAATACCGGAAGCTTCCTATGATGGTGAAGGTTTGTTGTGGGAAGAATTCTTAGAAACTGCCGATAAATTATCATCAAGACAGTTGACTGGCAACGAAGCAAAAGAAACTGTAAATGCTATGTCAAAGAAATGTAAAATGGATGAATGGAATTTTTTCTACAGAAGAGTGCTTTCTAAAGATTTAAAATGTGGAGTTAGTCAAAAAACTGTAAACAAGGTTGCCAAAAAATTTCCAGAATATTCCATACCAGTTTTCAGTTGTCAGTTGGCAAATGATGCTGCCAATCATGAAAGTAAGATGAGAGGTAAGAAGCAAGTAGAAGTTAAATTGGATGGGGTTAGGGTTATTGTGATTATTGAAAAATCTGGTGTTAAGATGTTCAGTCGAAACGGTAAACAATTTCACAATTTTAAAACTATAGTTTCCGAAATAGAAAAATGTCTTGCTAAAAAACCTGACCAACAACCTTTTGTTCTAGATGGTGAGGTGATGAGTTCGAGTTTTCAAGACTTAATGAAGCAGGTTCATCGAAAGTCCAATGTTGAATTGGAAGATGCTGTACTACATGTATTTGATGCATTACCTTTGAGTGAATTCAAAAAAGGATACTGGGGTATACCTCAAAAGGTCAGGAGCATTGTATTGCAGGAATGGTTGGAAGAGAATGAGGACGTTTTAGAGCATGTTAAGGGTCTAAGATGGGAGGAGATAGATTTAGATACGCAAGAGGGTCAGGATCGACTCTCAGAGTTTAATAAGATGGCAATTGAAGGCGGTTATGAAGGTATAATGGTTAAGGATGTGGCGGGTTCTTATGAATGTAATAGGTCCAGTTCTTGGTTAAAAATTAAACCTTTTATAGAGGTGTCGCTTTCCATTGTTGATTTGGAAGAAGGTACTGGAAGAAATAAAGGAAAGTTAGGTGCCTTAATTTGTCAAGGAACAGATGATGGAAAAGAAATCAATGTTAATGTTGGAAGTGGTCTAACAGATAAAGATAGAGAAGACTTTTGGCATGCTAGAGACACTCTTATTGGAAAGGTTGTTGAGGTGAGGGCAGATTCAATTTCTCAAAATCAAGATGGGACTTATTCTCTTAGATTTCCTAGATTCAAAACTTTTAGAGGTTTTAATGTTGGAGAAAAATTATAAATAATGTTATGACTCCAGAAAATTTTCATGAAATAATGAAGCAGATGATTAAAGATATGCCTGATGAAGATAGGATAAGAATATTTAATCAGGATGGTCTGAGAGCACTTCGGAGAATGTTCGACGGATGTGAAAAATCAGAAAAATTCGCAATAGTTACCAATGAGGTCGATTATCAATCTCTACGAGCATTAATAAGATATTTCAAATTGAGTGTTTATTATAAAAGATCCCATACCACAATATTTTTAACAAATTTTGAAGGTTTTTATTTTTCTAGATTAAAGGATGATAGGTATAGATTTTTAAAAGCACTTTATCCTAAAAGCAAAGAGTATCAAAATTTATCAGAAGAGAGAGATGATTTTTTTAAAAACGTCTTGAAATGATATATTATTCTGTATTAGGTATATTAATAAAAAGTAAGTGCAGTAATGTAAAATTTGATCAAAAGTTTGGGCTAGCCAGTAGATTATATTGCTGACATTTAATTTAAATAATTTAATTACATTGGTTTTAACATAATCTATGTGCCAATGAAAAATGTAATCCACAAAAGCTAGAAAAAGGCATTGCTCTAAAGGTATTAGAAAAATGTAACAGACTAAAAGGGTCGCAAAAAAATGGTCGAAATAATGGGAGTGGCATTCCCCTATATATTTTGTTTTATCAGCAGGAGATTTCTTGTTCTGAAAATAAAGGTCACAGAAAGCATGCTTGACCGTAAAGGCTAGAAATAGATTAGTCATATATACTATTTATAATTCAAGGAGACGTTATGAAGGGTAAAAATGTTGAAAATATCAGTATCGATGAGAAAGAAGAACTTCTTGTTATTTTCATGGAAGAATGTGCTGAAGCTACAGTTGAAGCTTCCAAAATAATCAGGTTCGGAAGAAATGATGATGAAATTGGAAGTCTAGCTAAAGAGGTAGGAGATTTGCTTTGTATGATAGACCTATTAGAGGAATACGGATTAATTAATAAACAACTTCTGATTCAATATTCAAAAGCTAAAAGGGATAAATTAAAAAAGTGGAGCAATTTGAGTTTATAATTTAAAACTCTTGACAATATCCCCTATGTCTGTTATACTATTAATATAAGATTAAAAAGGAGATTGAGATGGAATTTAAATTATTTTATGAAATGGGTCACTCTTGGATCGAAGCTAAACTGAAAGATGTTTTTGAATTAAAAATAGAAAATGAAATCACTAATCAATCTAGAATTGAAGGTGAGAAAATTTTCTTAGATTCAGATTTTGATGCTCGACCTTTTTTAAAAAGGATGAGAAATAGATACCCTCAAACGGAATTTAGAATTAAGGAAATTAAGAATTGCTTTGTGGGTATAAAAGATAAAGAAAGATACACCCATGAACTGGCTAATAGGAAACTAGAATTGTTCCGGTAATGTCATAAATATTGTTATGAAAATTTGCGTAATAGGGAACGGGTCATCGAATTCACTATATTCAAAATATGCTGAGGAATACGATTTAATTATATGTTGTAATATTCCTCAGCATGGATATAGATATGATATTATATCAATCATTGACCCTCAACCTATTAGACTTATAGAAAGTCGTAAGTTGAATATGGGAAAAATCTGGTGCCCGCCCGACACCCACAGGTCTGCTACGATAAGAAAATTAAAAGGTGATTGGTGTCCTATCTATAAAAGAAAGTCGTGGTACAATTCGGGATTAATATCAATTGATTATGTCTGTCATAATTATGATGATCTTAAAGAGATACATATTTGGGGTTTCAATTCTCTATACAAAGATGACTTCCACAGTCAGATGGATAATCTAGTTCCTAGAAAAAGGACTAGAAACTTAAATAAGTACTGGGTTCCTAAATGGAACGAAGTTCTATCCAAATACCCTAACATAAATTTCTATGTTCATATTCCGGACACTGAGAATTTAAATCCAACCCTAACCGATAAGAATAAAAATTATATAGCAGTCCACCACTCAAACTAATTCCGTATTGTAGAATTTTGAGAAGTCTGTATTAGAATAAGTTTTAAATCTAACCTGTCCTGATTTTGATATTTTCTGTAATCTGTATATTGAATTGTAATTACAGTATCCGAAATTAAAAATATCTGCTAAACCGATATTGATATCAAAAAAAATATTTTCAGTTTTGGAAGTTTGAATTTTAAAAGTCTTGTCTCCTAAAAAAGCGTTACCGGAAGTTTGAACAACTTGCCCGCAAATAAAATGCGGTTTAGATTTTGTAAAATCTTTGTAAAATTCTGTAAAATTTTCTTGTATATTTTCCCAAAAAGAATTTACAACTACAATATCTCCAATTTGTATAGACTCTACATCTGAAACATTCATGTTATAATCGTATTTTATTGGGAATAATAATAAGTTCTCAGAAATTTCTCTCTTGTTGAACTGTTTTGATATAGGACTCTTAGATATTTGCTGAAGAGAATTCATAATAACGTTAGACTTTGGAAATGTTTTCTGAGAGTAACAAAACCCCGAATTATTTTTTATAAAAATGTTATGATTCTTTTTAACTTGATTTCTACTTAGGCAGTAGTCTTCTCCGTCTTTTGCTTTGAATTCCTGAGTCTTACTTTGGTAGGAAGGTATTATGAACTCTTGACCTACAGGCAGACTGTTAAAATTTGAATAATAATCTGGATATTGATTAAACCCTACAGTCTCAATATATTGTAAAAATTTAACGTCACCTCTCATAATAAAACCTTCTACCTCAAAACTTATAAATATATTTATACAACTTACCTCAATCTTTATGAAAAAAAATGATAAAAAAATTAAAAAAGAGTTATTAGATTCTCTGGAAAAAGAATGGAGAAAATTTTTCCAAGCAAATCACATCTCAGTTTCTGATGAATTAATCGAAGAAATTGTTTCAAATTCTTGTCAAAATCTGGAAGATGATTCTTTAGATTATGTTGAAGAGATTCTGGAATTAGAAGAAGAGGGGAAAGATATTAAAAAGGGCCCTCCTAATTAATGTCTTATAAATACTATTATCATGCAATACGCAATAGTCACAATATCACATAAAAATTTATTATCGAAAATAATCCAATTTTTCACAGGTTCTAAATGGGATCATGTAGCTTTTTATATAGAGAGATTCTTTATGGATGGTGTTGAAAAGAAAGATACTATAGTTGAAATTAATCTTGGAGGGGTTCAATTACATTCACTTGAAACGTATAAAAAAGATAAAGATATAGTGATACATAAGAATACTCCAAAAATTAATTTAGGGAAAGCTTTAGGTTTCATTGTTAGTAATAGACACAAAAGATATGATTTTTTAAGAACTCTATTCTTCTTCTATAGATCCAAAGACGTAAATAGTAAAGAAACGTGGAATTGTATTGAGTTTATTGAAGAATTGTTCAGACACCAAGATATAGAACTATTCGAAGGTAAAAAGTTGACTCCAGGACAAATCAATAAAAAACTTTCCTCAAAAGACGACATCATCATCCGCAACAAATAATAAGTGGGCCCTCCCACTTTACTCTCGAAGGTAAATCCGAAATCCGATTTCAAAAGTCATATAAGTATATTTGATATATAAAAATAATTTCCAAAATAAACAAAAACCATTGACAAAACATTACAATATATGTTAGTATAATACTGTGATGGTAAAAACATCAAAAGGAAAAAGTATGAAATTTGAAAAATTCTTTAGTATGATATCGCAAGAGCATGCAGGCGAGGAAGTATCTAGAAAGGATTTGAGAAAGTTTGCCGAAGAGTTGGATATAGACTCTGAAGAAATTGAAAAGTTCTTGAGAAAGGCAATTGCTCTATGTGACAAATCTCCCAAAAGAGGAATATACATATTACCAAAGACTTCGAAATCCCCCTCTAAGAAAATTGAAATAGCAAACACATCTGAAGAGACCGAAGTAACTCCAGAATCTCTTGCATTCATTCCAGAAGTAGATAAGAACTATATCTCATGGGGACACTACAAGACAATTGAGAAGATTATTGAGTCTAGGGTATTTCACCCACTCTTTATAACTGGTCTCTCTGGTAATGGTAAGACAATGATGGTTGAACAGTCTTGTGCGAATCTTTCTAGGGAGTTGTTTCGAGTTAATATTACTATAGAGACTGACGAAGATGATTTGTTAGGCGGGTTCCGTTTGGTGAATGGTGAAACTGTCTGGTTTGATGGTCCAGTAGTAAAAGCAATGCAAAGGGGAGGGGTGCTCCTGCTCGACGAAATTGATTTGGCATCTAACAAAATAATGTGTATCCAATCAGTTCTTGAAGGGAAAGGTGTGTTTCTAAAGAAAGTGAATCGTTGGGTTAAACCTTCAGAAGGGTTCACAATCTTTGCTACTGCTAACACTAAGGGACAAGGTGATGAACTTGGTAAATTTGTAGGGACAGGGTTTTTGAATGAGGCGTTCCTCGAAAGATTCCCCATAACAGTTGTACAATCATATCCAAGTAAGTCAATTGAAAACAAAATTTTGAGAAAGTTCTGGAAGAATCAGATTGGTCAATTAGACGAACAAGCAGAAGTTATCACAGAGAATCTTGTAGAATGGGCGACAATAACTCGGGACAGTTTTGAGAATGGTGCTATAAACGATTTGATAACGACTCGACGATTAATATCAATTCTACAAACTTATCGTATCTTTGGGAGTATAGAGGACTCTATTAAACTTACGGTGAATCGTTTTGATGATATCACTAGGGATAGTTTTGTAGACCTTTATAAAAAGATTTCAGAGGTTGAAGAAGAAGAGGTTCCTGCTGAAGATCCTTTAGTTGTTGAGTCTGGTGAAACCAAGGCTTGGTTTGAAAATTAGAAATATATTGTAAAAACTTTGTAAATGTGAAAGGTGAATTGTGAATCCAAAACTTATTTTTATGGTGGAGATGTACAAGAAGATTATTCGAGAAAGAAGTATTAACGGTATTGCATTGTCAACGTTGGCAAGAGTCGGAAAAAAGATTTACCAAGACGAGTTCACGGTTGAGAGCAGAGAACCTTGGGAAACGTTTAAGAAGACCTTACACAGTGTGATATTTAACGATGAAGATATGTTTACGAGTTATTCTAGTAAGGGTGCTGCGTATGTCTTTTGTAAATTAGAATGTAGAAAGGGTGGAATGAGTTATCGAATCCCCGTAACATTTTTACAAGAATCTCCGCGAAAAGGGATGCAAATGCATATTGCTTTGAAGTCCACTAAAGAGTCCATTACTTTTGAATCTTTGAAAGCTACACAATTCGCAGATGAGTTTTGGATACCTAACAGCTTATTCTCCTACACGGAGAATGGGAATTTGGTAATTCCTGTTTGGTTTTACAATAATAACAAGCAACCGAACAAAGAATTTTGGTATCCTTTGTCAGAACAAGACCTGATGAATATTCAGAATGAAAATAATTCTCAGGAAACTCTTGACAAATCTGTCCAAGTATAGTATAATAATATTATAAGAGAAAAAATGAACGATAAATTTTATAGTCAAATAATCGACGAGGAATATTTGGAAAGTGTTCTGGGTGTTAGGGTTTATAAAAGACCTCTAGAATGTTCCGGAGACGTCCTGACAGAGGATAAATTAGACATATTGTTGAAACTTAAAGGTACGGAGAATAAAATGCGTGATATATTGTAAATACTGGACTCTGAAGTTGTCTCTCCTTAACTGGTTTCTCTCTCCTCTATCTCCTAACCAGTTATTTCTTACCTTACCTTTAGACTTCAGAGTCCTTTAGAAAATTCCGAGAATCGGGTTTACTTCTATTTTTTTATGTAGTTTCCTTTGAGAAGTAAATCCGGTTCTTTTTCTTTTTCCGGCGTACATTGTATTTATCGGTACGATGTTTGAAAAATTTCTCCCGCATGCGTAAATTTTTTTGCTAAAATTTTTTTGCTTTTGGAGGTGTTGAGGACTTTTCCACTTTTCCGAAGTTTTTAGAGTGCAGTGCGGCAGCCTATATGCTAGGATTTTTTTGCAAAAATTTTAAAAATTTCACGGTACTCATAAAACATTTCCAAATGTATATATAAGATTCGAAATTTAGCACGCGCGTACGTATAGAAATTTTCTTATTTGAGAAGAGGAAGATACCTACGACATAAGCCCCTACCCATGCTCTGCTGCCTGCTCCAAACACAGTTATTTGCGGATGTCAAGCTTTTTTTTTATTTTTCTTTTTTCGCAAAAACCCTTGACAAATCTTTTTTTCTCTTTCCCCTTGACATATAAATTTTTCTTCTTCTCCCAATTATTTTAAAAAAACCCTTGACAACTTGTACAAAATACGTTATAATAGTACTATAGACTAAAATTAGGAGTATACTATGTTCGAAAGACCTAGTAATTTTGAATCGTTTGTGCACATTGTGATGTCTTGTTTATCTAAGCATGGGGACTTTGTTCCTGTTGAGTGGATAAAAGAGCATACTGGCACTAATCACTATGACGCATTCCTGTCTCGTATGATGAGTGTAGCAAAGGAACGTGGACATACTTTGGTTATAGGTGAAGTACATATTTACTGTTTAAGAGGAAAATTTTCTTAAAAACCCTTGACAATAGTGTAGAAAAACGTTATAATAGTTATATAGGGTTAAAGGTAAGACCCAAGTAATTTTAGGAGATTGTTATGAAAGATGTTAGTTTTAATGATGCGTATGTGTTCCTTGACTCCCTTCCTTCTATTGAGAAAGATATTATGGAGTTGATGTTCAGTAGTGATATTCGAATAGACGATACGGACTTTGCTGTTATTGTTTCTCGTGCCCTTGGTATCGACGTTAAGAAAGCTGCTTACCGTCAGAGTCGTTTGATTACTAAGCTAAAAAGTTTCGGAAGGTGAGATATGTTTTATAATAGGGATATGGTTAGGAATCTTATTAAGGAGTATGCTGATAGGATTAAAGAGTCGGACAATAAATCCATCGAAACGGAGTTAATGTACTTGCTCTATGAATGCGAGCTCGAAAGAATTAAGTGGGATACTCCTTATAAACCTAAAAAGAAAGTAAAAAAAGTTAAATATTTTTCGAAAAGTACTTGACAAGACCCCTCTTTCCTGTTATAATATTAATATAAGGTTAAGAAAAAGGTAATAAGGAGAGAGATATGAAAAACTTAAAAGAATTGTACAGGAAGAATATTAAGAATGCTGTTTATGCTAACTTTAAGGAAGATAAAGAAGTAAGTAGAGAAGAAGTTTTCTATAAGAGTATGCGAGAGTATATGGTACTGAAGAGGATGGAATCATGATTAAGGAACTAGTTGATGTTATATATAAGGCATGTACTGCTTGTCCTAAGACGTTTCCCACAAGGAATGACTACGAGCAGATGACAAAGTACCTATCAGTTATGAAGACAGGGGAATTTAGAACTTACGATTTAGAATTAAGGAACTGTTCTTGCGGTTCAACATTAGCAACAGAGTGTGCAAAGGTATAGGAGATTGTTATGGAAAAGCCAACAGTATTATCGACAGATGAATTAAGACTAAGAGTGCGGGAGTATGGTGAGAGGTTGAACAACTCCGTTTCCTGTAAGGTGGAGTTTGATATCAATTTGAAAATACTCGACCACTTATATGCACAATTAATTAGGGCAATTCAAAATAATTCTTGAAAACCCCTTGACAACCCCTCGCATATGTGTTATAATAATTATAT
>CEUK01081623.1_pt1 | contig 13776 bp, 9 predicted proteins | sample 356451 | NCBI WGS metagenome assembly CEUK01 (sample SAMEA2622843, study PRJEB7988) | marine metagenome | isolation source: saline water (ENVO:00002010), including
TTTGATGATGGCTGCATTTCTTCCACCGACACTTTCCTCTTTTTCAAAGAGTGTGACTTTGAATCCTCTCTTTGCTAAAAGCATAGCCGCTGTGAGACCTCCAGGTCCGGCTCCAACGACGTTTATTTTTTTAATGCTAGACAATGTATTTTAGGTTGAGGGATGTAAATTACCAATAATAACTCAAGTAATAGGTGGTAAATCGAGCATTGGCGATAATTTTATCACAGCTTAGCAAACGTTATTTAGGGGCTTACAGATTTAACCAAGGGATAACTTCTTCGGCTCACTCTGATAAACTTGCCGCCCAGAACAATACAATTACAATAATACTATGAAATTTCTCACGAATCATACTCTTCACATAATTACTCTGATTTTTTTTCTGCTTGGCAATTCAGACGCCAGAGAAGCTAAAGAATATGATAATGACGTTAATTACGAGGAAACCAAGATTCCTCATTATGACTTGCCTGAACTCCTAATTGGTCCAGACGGCAAAAAAATTTCATCTACCAGTGAATGGGAAGACATAAGAAGACCTCAAATATTATCGTTATACAGTAATCTCATATATGGGCGAGTTCCTAAACCTTTCACACCATTAAAGATTTCTTATAAATTAATTAAAGAGGACAAGGATTTTATGAAAGGAAAGGCCACAAGGAAAGACATCGATATCGTCATCAGTAATTCAAAAGGTTCGAAAAAAATGCGATTTCTCGTTTTTTCTCCCAACGGAGTCGATGGTCCTGCCCCAGCATTTCTGAAGCACAGTTTTAACAATACAAAATCGGATGATTTTGATGCTTCAAAATTCAGACCAGGAAAACTTAAAAATGGATGGCCACTAGGAGAGTTTTTTGATCGAGGCTATGGCTTTTGTGCCGTCTATCATGAGGACCTAGTTGGGCACAATGAAGTAGGGTTCAATAATAGTATTCACAAACTTTTCTATCCAAAGGGGCAAAGTTTTCCAAAAGCAAGTGAGTGGGGAGTTATTTCAGCCTGTGCATGGGGAGCGATGAGAGCAATGGACTATTTAGAAACAGACAATGATATTGATCACAAAAAAGTAGCTATTATGGGACACTCAAAGATGGGAAAAACAACTCTTTGGACTGCTGCACAAGATGAGAGATTTGCATTAGCCATCGCAGCCCAGTCGGGTTGTGCGGGGGCAGCTCTGTGGAGAAGAAAATCAGGAGAAACACTTAAGAAAATGGTTACCCGGTTCCCATATTGGTTATGTAGAAATGCATGGAAATTTATTGATCAAGAGGATGATCTTCCTATCGATCAACACATGCTACTTGCTTGTATTGCTCCGCGGCCCGTTTATGTACACAGCGGAGTCAAAGACACCTGGGCAGACGGTAGGGGAGAATACCTATCCGCTTTTCATGCTAGTGAGGTATACAAACTTTACGGAAAAAAAGCTTTAGATTCTCAAGATTCACCTCCAGTTGGAAAAGCTATTATAGAGAGTCATGTCGGATACCACATCAGAGAGGGTGGTCATTCAATAGAGAGCTTTGACTGGAAACGTTTTCTAGAATTTGCAGATTACCATTTCAAGTAATAACATTATTACAGCAATGCACTTATTCCCAAGATTTCTAATTCTTACTTTTTTTGCCCTAAACATAATTGCTGACGCAGACTGGCCTAAATTTCGAGGCCCTTCAGGCGAAGGCATTTGGGAGTGTCCAAACCTTCCTCTTAAATTAGATCAAACCAAGAAAATCTGGAAAAAAGAAATTGGAGGAGGTTATAGTGGAATCACCATCAGTGGAGATAAGGTCTTTACGATGGATCGACCATCTAAAAAAAATAAAGAAAGAGTTCTATGTTACAGCGCCAAGGACGGCAATCTTATTTGGACCCACGAATACGATGCAAACTATTCGGGGCTGAGTTATGATAGTGGACCCCGGGCCTCAGTAACGATTAAAGATGGTAAGGTTTTCTCATTTGGCTCCATAGGACATATGCACTGCCTTAATGAAACTGATGGTAAAGTCATTTGGAAGCACGACAGCAGAGAATCATTTGGAGCAAAAAGACCAACCTGGGGGTTTGCCTCTTCTCCAGCAATTTGGAAGGATTTAATTATTTATCAGATTGGAGGTTCTAGTGGAGGTTATGTAGCACTTAATCCAAATACAGGGCAAAGAATTTGGTCGTCTTCAGATGACCCAGCAGGATACGCAATGCCAGTATTTGTACAACATGCAGGACAAGAATTAATGCTAGCCTGGACACCAGAAAACATTAGAGGAATGATACCTAAGACAGGTGAAGTTTTGTGGTCCATTCCTTATAAGATTAAATACGGCGTTTCCATAGCACTCCCAATTTATTATGAAAACATTGTTCTGGTTTGCGGTTATTGGCACGGATCCAAAGCCATTCAATTAGGAAAAGATTTAAGGTCCGCCAAGTTATTATGGGAAGACGAAGAAAACATTCGCGGACTCATGGCTCAACCTCTGCAAAAAGATGGCCTAGTATACTTGTTGGATAGAACAAATGGACTTACATGCTTTGAAATAAAAACAGGCAAACGATTATGGGATGATTCTAAGGACCACTCGATTACACCTCCCGGCAGAAACCCTCAGGCTACACTTGTTTGGGCTCGAGATGGAAAGCATGAAAATAGAGCACTAATATTTAACGCAAACGGAGAATTACTTTCAGCGACACTTAATAAAGAGGGTTTTGAAATTCACTCAAGGTCACAAATCACAGGCAAAACTTGGGCTCATCCTGCATACAATGATAGACATATTTTTGCACGAACTGACAATGAGATCGTTTGTTGGAAGCTGAACCCTTAGACTTGGAGAAATTTCCCTCTCCCGAATAAATGATTCTTTAAGAAGCGTTTAATAATACAGCCATTAGTGCTTATTATAATGAGTCAGTAACCCAAAAAGAAGATCTATTAAACATATGAAGATGCTTAAATACCTGACACTTTTATCAATTTTTACAGCTTTTTCCTGTTTGGCAGACACTCCACCTAACATCGTTGTTATTTTGACTGATGATCAAGGTTGGGGAGACTTAAGCCTTAATGGAAACAATGATCTCTCGACTCCAAACATAGATTCGTTGGCTAAAGATGGAGCAAGTTTTGACCGCTTCTTTGTTTGTCCAGTATGTTCTCCTACAAGAGCAGAATTTTTAACAGGCAGATATCACGTCAGAGGTGGTGTATACAGCACCTCTGCAGGGGGAGAACGCCTTAACTTGGATGAAATAACAATTGCTGATACATTTAAATCGGCTGGGTATACGACTGGAGCATTCGGCAAATGGCATAATGGAATGCAATATCCATATCATCCAAACGGTCGAGGTTTTGATGAATTTTATGGTTTCTGCTCAGGACATTGGGGCGATTACTTCAGCCCTCCTCTCGAACTCAATGGAAAAATTGTTAAAGGTAACGGATTTTGTATTGATGATTTCACTGATAAGGCCATCAACTTTATTGAAAGCTCGACTAAAAGCGAAAAACCTTTCTTTGCCTATTTACCTTATAATACCCCACACTCTCCAATGCAGGTTCCAGATAAATGGTGGAATAAGTTCAAAGAAAAAGAGATTAAAATGCGAAACCGCGACCCGAGAAGAGAAGATATAGATCATCTTCGCTGCGCATTAGCCATGTGTGAAAACATCGATTGGAACGTCGGACGAATACTTAATAAAATTGATGAACTTAAAATTAGTAAAAACACCATTGTATTATTTTTCCATGACAATGGTCCGAATGGCGTGCGTTGGAATGGTGGCATGAAAGGACGAAAAGGATCAACTGACGAAGGAGGAGTCCGGTCTCCTTTATTAATCAGGTGGCCAGATCATATATCCAGAGGAATTCAGATCAATCAAATTGCATCAGCTATGGATTTACTGCCAACTCTCGCTGATTTCGCGAAAATCCCGATCATCAGCAAGAAAAGGTTAGATGGAAAAAGTTTAAAGCCACTACTGTTTGAACAACAAACTCCTTGGAAGGAGAGAACTTTGATTAACTACTGGAGAGGTAAAGTTAGCGCACGTACACAAAGTTACCGACTCGATAACTTTGGAAGGCTCTATGATATGAACAATGATCCAGGGCAACAGGTAGACATTAGCAAACTGAGTCCCAAAGTAACAAAAAAGCTTCTCAAGGAAGTCGAGGATTGGAAAAAAAATGTCCTAACCGAATTAGGTAAGGATGAAAGATCTTTTATTATTGGCCACCCAAATTACCGTTGGACTCAAATTCCGGCAAGAGACGGCACTCCAAAAGGAGCTATAAAACGCTCAGGACGCTTTCCTAATTGCTCCTATTTTAGCAATTGGAAAAATACTAAAGATAAAATTACCTGGGACTGCGAAGTTGGCGCATCAGGCACCTATGAGGTTTCAATACACTATGCGCTGAAAGAAGAAAATAAAGGAACCGTTATTCGACTAAGTCACAATAATTCTAAAATTGAATACAAATTCATAAAATCTCATGAGGTACCTGTGAGAGGCCAAGAAAATGATCGCGTTAAAAGGAGAGAATCCTATGTTAAAGATTTTAAAGAAATCAAAATTGGAAAAATTAATTTAACTAAAGGTAAAGGAGAACTCGCGCTTCAAGCTTTGGAAATTCCAGGTAACGAGTCTATCGAATTTCGTCTTCTGATGCTTGAAAAAGTTCAATAACCCCTTATAACCACTCTCTTCTTGATTCCTTGCCCACAAAAGCATCCGCCTCGGGATGACCTTTTACTTTCATAGCATGACCATCCCATTCGATTGGCTTCTGCATTTTTAGCGCGACGATTCCTGAGAGGCCTATTTCCGTTAGATGCCCACCATGATCAAAATCAGCAAAGGTTTTCCCATTGCCTTTACATGCATCAACCCATTCATGCATGTGCCCCTTTGATCTAGGAACAGATTGAGGAATGGCCTTTGATGCTTCATGATTACCCTCCCCTACATATTTCTCCTCGCCGTTCATTTTGATATAGCATTGTGAATTCCAAAGACCCGAAGAAAGCATTCCTTTGTCACCAACAAAAATGCAACCCACTCTTGGTAAGCTACCAAATGTTTTAATTGCGGCCTCAACAGCATGATCTGGGGGGACATCCTTCCCTCCTCCGGTATAAATATTTAATTCAACATCATGAGACCGCTTGGCATTTTTCGAAAAGTGATACTTTACAGAGCAGGACTTAGCAAAGGTTTCTGTACCAAATCCTTCACCGGTGAATGAAATCCTCTTTGGGTAATCCAGATGAAGTGATCTGAGAGCTAAATTAAAAGAGTGACAGCAAAAATCACCTATAAAGCCATTACCAAAATCATACCATCCTCGCCATTTGACTGGATGATAAATACCTTGTTTATATGGACGAACAGGCGCAGGACCACACCAAAAGTCCCAGTTCAACCCTTCAGGTACTGGGTCAGAGCCGGCTGGTCTAACTCCCCCACTCGGCCAATTATGTTTTGGATGCCATACGTGTATTTCTCTAATCGGGCCGAATACGCCCGCTTCAATTAATTCCATACTCCTTCTCAGATTCGCAGATGCACTTCCCTGATTTCCCGTTTGGGTAACTACTTTTGAAGCCTTGGATAAGTCTCTTAACTCTCGTGCCTCTTTAATTGTATGTGTGAGGGGTTTTTCACAGTAAACATGCTTTCCTGCGGCCATGGCTGCTTTACAAATTGGCGCATGCCAATGATCAGGTGTGGCTATAACAACGGCATCAAGTGATTTTTCTTTTTCTAATAAGTTTCTGTAATCTTCGTAAGGCTTACAATCTTTGACATGATTTTTATGTCTATCCATTGATTTTTCAATCTGACTACGGTCGACATCACAAAAAGCAGCTACGTGCTGCCCCTGATTAACAAGATTATTAACATGACCTTGAATTTGTCCACCCATACCAATAAAGCCAACCGACAACTTACTGAGTGCACTATTTTCAGCTCCAAATAAGGCTCCTGATTTTACAATGTTAAGTGAGGCAACGGCTCCTGATGTGGCTAGCAATTTGCGACGAGTAAGAGTATTTTTGGCCATATCTTATACTAGCATGAAGTTTGAGAATTTGTCTTGTTAATTTAATGCATCTCAATTTCGCAAGTCCCTAGTCCTCCTCTAAAATAATTAAACTGCACATTTGGATGATCAGCTAGAAGTGACATTGGAACAGCAGAATCTGCAATACCTTTGGAGATCATGAGGGCTGTCAATCGCTGACCAAATGGATTATCGTGGGTACCTGCCTGCCATATTGAGACCTTATCAGATTTCCATGTTTGTACAGGACCAACGGTAATAGCTTTTTCAGGTACTAGAGTAATATTACCTCCCCCTGAAGTCCTTGCATTCTGCGCAAGGGTTATTGGATGCAACTCGACAATCCGAGTACTTAATTTTCTATAATCTTCAGGTGAAGGGGGGGCATTCTTATTCTCACCATCACGTCTAGGAGGGTCATTAAATGCCCAATGCTTGATATCCCCTTGACCACCCTGCATCACAGCACAACGAACTCCATCCCATGATTCAATAAAATTTGAAGTATCCGCAGCAGGGAAATGAAGATTCGACTCAGGAATTTTTAATTCATCATCAATTCTCTCAAAACAAAGTTCACGGTCGGCTCTTTCAAAAGAAAGAGGATGGGAGGTCGGGACCTCTTTGCCATCCTCTCCAAGCCATTCATCCATTCCCCAAAAGTGAGCATCCGATAAATTCAACTTTAATTCGTTAACTAATCTTGCAACAAGAGGTAGTTGTTCTGTAGGACCAATGGGCCCACAAATCCCAACAGGATTATCCGAAGTAGCTTCTTTCCAGGAAGAAATATACTCTAATGCCTCAGCAAGATAAAAGTCCTCTAAGGTGTCATACATAACAACTCTAAACCCGGGACGAGAAAGTTGTTCAAGATCCTTTGCACTCAATGATGCAGCGTCACTAATTAGATCATTTTCTAGGGTTGTATAATCCCACCAATCTGGGGCAATAGTACTTAACTTTCTGGCCATTTTTTTAGTCGTTTTGAAAATAATTAGGTTCAGAGTAATAAATGTCTCCAAGGGCTTCCTTGAGAGGATTTTGATCCTCCTTACTGAATCCGATGTGAAGCCTTCTCCGCCAACCTTCAGCATATTTGAACTTTCCAGAGAGAAACCCCATCTGCTCTGACATTTCATCCATGGATCTGAGGTATGAATTCATTCCTTGGCTTGCCTCTAACCAAGAATGTTGACTATGGTGCTCTGCCAAAGCAGAACGCTTCGTATCTATTACAGAAGTAATATCCACATATGCTTCAGGAATTACTTTCTTTCTGTAACTATCAACTAGACCATGAGGCATTGCATGATAGAGACTGACGTTATGATCTTCTAAATGAGAAGTCATTGGTTCCGTCTTAAAATTAGGCATTCCATGAGAGAATGTAGCCGTAACTGCCAACCTAGCTGTCTCCATATGATCAATCATATAATCATCAGTCGAATGAGTCAGGACGACATCAGGTTTTACAGTACGAATTACCGATGCGAGTTGTCTTAACAGATCAACTGAGTAAACAATTTCTAAATCATCACAAATGGAAGGATGAAACTTTGCTCCCAACAGGTAGGCCGCTTTCATAGCCTCTTCCTTGCGGGTTTTACGAGTCACCGCTGAATTCATTTCAATTGATCCACAGTTACCGCTGGAAATATTCATATAATGCAAATCCCAACCTCTTGCGGCAAGCTGTAGCATTGTCCCAGCGAATAGAAATTCGATATCATCTGGGTGAGCCACTATGGCAATTACACTAGGCACCTGAAAACTCCGAAAGTTTAACTGGCCTACCCAGTTCAACAGATTTGTCTGCAGCAAAAATAACCTCAAAGCTTTTATATGCATCAGTGAGAGAGGTCATTGGCATTTGTTTTCCATCAGCAATAGAATCAAAGAAGGCCTGAAACTGAGTCGTATATGGATGATCACTAACGTCTCCAGAATCTAGCATTTTCATAGACAACTGACTCCATTCAGTTTTGTCAGTAGAAAGCTTTTCAGAGTGAAATTTATCATCAAGGATACTACCCTCAGAACCTACTAGATGCGTATGAAAATAGTAAGGTTGCAGACAATCAATACATGAAGCAGCTTTGCCAACACGACCATCAGTAAATTTTATAATAGTTGTTGATGTAGTGGGATATTCATAACCTGAGAAAATCTCACTTTTGGATGATGTAGCGTACGAACTGACTTCCTCAACATCACCGTCCATGCAAAGCAATAAAGCATCTAATGCATGACACCCAGCCGAAAGCAAACTACTGGCTCCATTTTCTTTGGTTGTATTCCATCGAAACTGACCATACCAAGGCCCAATGCCATGGTAATAATCTACCTCTCCATAGTGAATTGATCCTATAAGACCCTCATCAATAACAGCTTTAGTCGCCAAGAATTGACTTGAATACCGACATTCGAAACAGACACAAGTTTTTACTTTGTTTTCATCCACTACAGACCGAATCTCAGCACAGTCCTCGATAGATAATGCTAGAGGCTTTTCAATAATTAGGTGCTTACCCGCTTTAGCACAGGCTATCACATGATCCTTATGTTGAGCAGGATAACTGCAAATGGAAATGACATCTAAATTCTCAGAGTCAATCATTGAATCCAAATTCTGATAAGACTTAATTGAAGAGCCGTGCCTTTTACTTAATGCATTATCGTCCTGAGGACGAGATGAGTAGATGGCAGAAACTTCAACACTTTCAATGGAGTTAAGCGCATCAATGTGGGCGCCGGCGACCCAACCATAACCAACGATTCCAACTTTCATTTGATGACCATATCAAATCTGAGCCTTGAAGAAAAGCCATTTATGGACAAATCAAAAACGATGACTATAAATTATTTTTTCTTTTTTGGAGGCATAAAGCTTCCAGCTCCAGGAGTAAAATCCCAAGGAACTGTTTTTTCTCCAAGTTTATCAAGAAAAGCACCACTTGAAAAAGCGATGAAAAAATTATTATCACCTGGTTCATTTCGAGTCCTTGCATAAATTCGCTTCATTGGCTCTAAAACCCGTTTTGCCTTAGGTCCTAATAATTCAATGGCTCGACAAGCTTGCAACGCTACAGCCCAATCAGAATGCCCAAGATCTTCAACTAATCTATCGAGAGCAACTTCTCTTTGGTCTGGGAAACAAGCTAACCAAGCAGCAATCTCAATTCTTACTGAAGGAGCAACATCATTCATCCACTCAGAAACATTTTGGTGCATATCTACATTATCAAAAAAACCATTTCTCAATGAAATTGCCGCCCAATATCTTTCGTTAACATTTCCATTTTTTAGAAGTTTCAACAGCTGCTTGGAGTTTTTGGAACCTACTCTGTCAGCAGCTGCCCATGCCCTTTTTAAATTCGGAGAATGATCAGTATTGCCAATGACAATATCTCTCATAGGACTTCCTTCTGTCTTCACCCATCGACGCATTTCACTTTCGGGAAGAGCTCCCAAATCTCCAACAGACTCTCGATAATCAATTAATTCTTTTCGTAAGGTACTGAGTATTTCGCTAGTTTCCTTCGATATGTTTGTCGAAATTAAATTTCGAACATTGTTCGGATCGGCATCACAATCGTATAATTCTTCAATTGGTTTATTAGCTGATGAAAAATGTTTTTGAGCTTTTGTGGCAGCATCAATGTTCTCATTGTATTTTTGAGAAATTTCGTGCCGAATTTCTCCAAGATCAGAAAATACAGAGGGCTGACTCCAAGAAAGATGAGGATTGTAATTTCTTATGTACAACCACCTTTTATTTCTCACTGATCGAGAACAATCAAAAACCTCATCTACCCTGTCTCTGTTGCCATGTACGTACTTTCTTTCCATGTTTGAATTAGATCCTATAAAAGGTAGCCCTTGCATATATTCGGGAGATTGAACTCCCACCAAACCAAGAACCGTCGGAGCAAAATCGACAAAACTGATTAATCGATCTGAAAAAGCACCGGGTAAAGTTGGTCTGAGATGTTTCCATTTTTCAGGGATGTGCACTAACATCGCCACCTTCATTCCAGTATCATGCAAGAGTCTCTTATGACGAGGCATGCCAGAACCATGATCCGAAAAGAAAAAGACAATCGTGTCGTTTGCTAATCCATCCTCTTTTAACTGGCTTATAATTTCACCAACTCGTTTATCCATGGCAGTGACACAGTCATAGTACCGCGCTATATTTTTCCGTATTAATGGAGTATCAGGATAATATTCAGGAACTGGCGCATTTTTGGGGTCATGAATTTCTGAGGCCGACAACTTCGATTGGACATGCTTTTTAAAAACAGAATACGGCCAGACCATGGTTCGAGACTGATGGCTAGTCATAATGTTAAAAACAGAAAAAAATGGCTGATTCTTTCTACGATTTTGGTTTCTCCAATGAGCCTTTGAACTCGATTCGTCCCATGACTCATCAATCAATCGTTGAGCATCACTAGTGTTATAATCAGTTTTAACATTATTCGTAGTGAAATAGCCCGCATTTCTTAAATAGGCAGGAAACCCTTTAACTCCCTTTGGCAACGGGAAACCTGATCGCATCTGATGTGTTCCGGTAGAGACATTATGCATTCCCGTAATAAGAACAGATCTAGAAGGAGAACAAACAGGAGAGGCTGCAAAAGCATTTGAGTATCTCGTAGATAAATTTGCCAATTTATCAATATTAGGAGTAATGGCATAACTGTCACCATAACAACCTAATGTTGGGCTCATATCTTCAGCCGTTATCCATAATATGTTAGGTCTTTCTAAAACTTTTTGTGAACTCTCTTTTGTAGAAATTTGACGCGCTCTTATGTTTTTAAATCTTACAACTCCACCCTTTCCATGATGCTGAACGCCAAAATAACCTTTCAATATTTTTCCATGTTCAATGTCTGCAACCGGATGCCCGTTTAACCAAGTCTGAATTCTTTGACCAACAGCCCTAACTTTAAAATGATTCCAATCATCTTTTTTAAAATGACCTTTAATTTTATCTTCAAATTCTTTCCCTTCTCCTTTTCCAGGATATAACCAACCACCGTTGCCAATACCGTAAATACCAGCTGGTTTTTTCCTATCTATTTCACACTGATAGCCCTTAGGGCGACCTTTCTTTCCAACACAACGAAAAGCCAGTCCAGAATTAAAACCTTCATATTCAGGCATAAGAACTTCTATCTCGGCTTCGAAATCACTCATCTGAATGTCCGTAGTCACCCAACAGTTAGTTTTACTTAAGAGGTACAACTCACCATCTTTAGCTTCAAATGAAACGACCTCAGATCGAGGTTGCCAACCCTTAGTCGACTTGCCATCAAATAACTCAATCCATTCCCCAGATGCGCAAACAAACAGAATAGAATGAAAGAAAAATAAAGTAATAATTTTAAAGACGTTCATGTGAATCGAAGTAAAGAGATATTTGATTATAAAGAAGATAAATTAACACTCAAGGAACCTGGTTGTTAGTTCCAAGCAAATCATTTAAGGCACGATTTGCTACTCTGATAATATATTTATTTGGCTGACGGGTCTTTAGAACCTTCTTCAGGTCATTTATCAACGGACGAGCATCCTCATCCATTTCATCTATGACTATCGTTGTGGCTAGCCGGCCCCATTGATGATCTGACTTCAGTTCATCTTTTAACACTTCAAGAGCAGAGTTTAAGTTTAATTGACCGAATTTGGCAACTGCTCTAGCCGCGGCGATCCTTACACTTGGAGAATTATCCTTCATCGCCTCAATCGCGATTTTCTCTGCATTTGCACCAGCCTTTTCGCCAATATTACCAATGCCTGTCATTGCCCAATAGCGAATCACGGGATCTTTACTATTTGAAGCATTCATTAAATCTGGCAAAGCCGACAGACCCTCGGAAGCTTTAGTGGCCACACTTACTAATTCCTCAATTTGATCAGCATCAGATTCACTGCCGTTCATTATTTCAAACCTCGAACCTGATTTTTTTTCTTGAATCTCAATTTCCGCTTCGGGAATTAATCCAACGTCTCCAATACTAGATTGCCAATTGGACATCGCTTCTCTCAATTTTTTAATTGTAGATACATGTTGAGAATTACTAGCCAAATTATTTATTTCATGAGGGTCTTTTGATAAATCGTAGAGCTCTTCAACAGGCTTTATTCCTGAGGAAAAAAGCTTACCTACCTTACTAAGATTTGAATCTTTTTCAGCCTTTCTAATTTCTTTCATTGTGGCCCCCTTTTCGGGTGTATTCATAAACTGATAATAAGGCTTTAAAGGTTCAAAGTTTCGTATGTAGCGAAAGCGACCATCAAACACTGAACGAATAATATCATATCTCTCATCCATTCTATCTCTTGCTCCAAAAATATATCTCCTAGGAGAAGAAAGATTTTCACCAAGGAAGGATCTCCCTTGCAATTTTTTGGAATATTCGACTCCCGCCAGATTTAAAACAGTTGGACCGAAATCAATCGAACTCACCAATTGGGTATCAACTTTTCCAGCTTCCTGACCAGGAATGCGAACAATAAGTGGAACATGTGTTCCAGAATCATACAGCCATCGTTTGGCCCTAGGTAAACCCACCCCATGATCAGACCAGAAAAAAATTATCGTCTCCTCATACAAACCGGCCTCTTTAATTTCATTAATTAAAGATCCAGCCCAAGAGTCCATCGCAGTAATTAGCTCATAATTTCTTTTCCAATCTTCTCTGACAACCGGGGTATCAGGATAATAAGGAGGCAGTGTTGAAATCTTTTCAGGATCTTGCCTCTGATCAGGTTTCAAATTAGCAGTGACAGCTTTATATTTATTTATTGATGCGATTCCACTTTCGTGACAACCGGTATAATTGAAGACAGCAAAAAAAGGCTGACCTTCTTTCCTATTTTTCCAGTGAGCTCTGGAGCCACTTTGATCCCAAATCTCTCTCACTGATGGCTTTGAAAATTGATAATCGGTCTTAGAATTATTCGTGCAATAATAACCAGAATTTCTTAGCAACATCGGGAAAGGTTTAAGCCAACTAGGAAGCGATGCGTTACAGCGCATGTGGTGAGTTCCTATACTATTCTGGTACATACCCGTGATTATTCCACTTCTGCAGGGAGCACAAACACCAGCCGTGGTGTAGGCATTGGTGAAACGAGTTCCTTCGGTGGCAAGCTTGTCTATATTTGGAGTAATAGCATGCGGGTCTCCATAACATCCAAAATGTCGACCTATGTCTTCAGCAGAAATCCAGAGAATATTTGGTTTTGCCAAAAGATTGGAAAGAGAAAAAAGAGAGAGAAGAAAAAAAATAGTTGCGATTTTTTTCATATTTAGAAAATAGGAATTATGTGAGTTTTTCAGAAAAACATTTAAATATGATTCTTAGCGATCCTTCAAGGTTCAGATTATAAAAAATGAGAGTTTACTAAGATACGGAATTATTTGTGCATTCTTCGTTACTATTCATTGAAACCAGACACATCTAGTGATCGTTTAAAACATGTTATAGATGAATAAAATCAGGACCATTATGTGGTTCAGGCATGACCTGAGAATCACTGACAATCCCGCTCTCAATGAAGCGTGTCGCTCAGGAGACATCATTCCCATTTATATCCAGGACAATCACAATAATCAAAGCAAACAAATTGGCAGCGCATCAAAATGGTGGCTACACCAATCCCTA
>CEUK01186547.1_pt1 | contig 13776 bp, 6 predicted proteins | sample 356451 | NCBI WGS metagenome assembly CEUK01 (sample SAMEA2622843, study PRJEB7988) | marine metagenome | isolation source: saline water (ENVO:00002010), including
CCTATTTATAAATCCGTAAGGGCAGCTGTAAGTGTTTATGGTGGTTATGTTTTCTATTTCCCTAATAACCCAGGAGATAACCAAAGAGGCATTGGATTTATCCCAAGATTATCTTTTGGAGATGAAAATCAAAACATTTCAATGGGTTTAATAACAACTAAAGTTTCATATTTCAATGAATGGATTTATGGAAGTTATTTAGGTGCCCAACAAAAAATAAAGGAAAGATTAACCTTGTCTGGTGAATTAAGTGGACTTACAGTTGATTCTCACAACATTTTACTCCTTGGAGATGTTACATTAAACTGTACTACTAGAAGGGGATTTGAAGTGATTTCTTTTGGAATAATTGGAATTAATACTAATACTCAAAATTTTGTTGGAATTCCGCTACCTAACCCTTTTATTCCGATTCCTTACATTGGTTATCAAAGAATATTTTAGCTACTTAGCTTTTAAGACAAAACCATTGTAATCAATTATTTCACCTGATATTTTATTTCTAGCCTTAACTTTCCATAAATATACTCCGTTTTGAACATAATCAACACCTGCTTTATCTTTTCCATCCCACCCTAAATAAGGGTCATCAGAAAAGAAAATCAATTCACCCCATCTGTTAAAGACTTCTAAACTAAAATTACTTAGCCCAATATTTTCTCCTACAACTTTAAAAACATCGTTTTTACCATCTCCATTAGGGGTAAAAGTATTAGGCAAATAAATAGCATAAAAACCGTTAATAACTTGCAATCCATATGTTGTATCAGTGCAACCATTTTGGTTTGTAACTACTAATTCTACTTTATAATTTTGAGCAGCATCTTCTGAAAAAGTGATATTTGGATTTTCATCATTACTTGAAGCTACAACATTATTTACACTATCCATAAATATCCAAGAAAAGGAAACAACATCATTCGAAGAAGAATCTGTAAACTGAACTGTTGGTGTTAAAATTTGAGCAGGATTAGGGTAGGATGAAAAAGCAGCTTGTGGGTAATCATACACTTCAACTAAGTCCGTAAAAATAGAATCATTTTCACAACCCTCTGGACTTATTACAGACAATTGAACATCGTATGTTCCAGGATTATAATATGTATTTTGAATTGTGCCGCAAACAGTACTTGTGTCACCATTTCCAAAATCCCAAAAACAATCTTGAACCATTGAAGAAGATGTTGTATTTGTAAAATCAACAGTGATAGGATAACAACCAGTATTTCCAATTACAGACAAATCAACAGCAGGTAATGGGTACCATAAAACTTTCACAGAATCTGTCATAGGTGGAGTTTCGCAATTATCTTCTACGGTTACATAATACCATGTTGAACTAGAAGTTGGTATTGTCGTAATAGAATCTAATGAACCTACAGTAAATCCATTTTCATCAACCCAAGAATAAGTATATGGAAATCCCATTCCACCAGATGCTGAAGCAAATAAACTAACCTGATCATAAGGACAAACTGTATCTTCAGGGCACATAGTTGTTAAAATTGGTGGGTTTAAAGCAACCATTATAGAAGATGATTGAGAAGTACATCCTGCAGAATCAGTTGCTGAAATAGAATAAAATTGAGTGAATTGCGGGGAAACAACATGTGGCCCATTTCCTGATAACCCTGCAATATTTAATCCAGGTACCAAAGTATCATAGTCTTCCCAATTTAAAATATAAGGGGCAGTACCTCCAGAGATATTGGCAGCAATTGTAGCAGAACCCCCAGAACAAATAATTGTATCATTTGAAGTAGTAACAACCATGGGAATACCAGGAGGTATAGTAATTAAAGTATCTGCATAGCAACCAGTAGTATCAATTGACCTTACAGAATAAGTTCCTGAACTTAAACTATCAAAAAAGAATGAAGTAGTTACATTACTATCAACAGCATATAAAGCTCCAGATGACGGATCAACCAATTGTAAAATCCAAGGAGGGCCATCCGTACCACCAGGGACACCAGTGATAGAACCGTCATTGCCACCATAACATGTTACATTAGTGAAAGTAGGAATTGGTGCGTCACATGTATCACATAATACATTAATCATTAAAGAAGTTGAATCTGAACACCCTCCACTGATATCAGTAACTACTGCTGAATAATTTGTAGTTACCATTGGAATAGCGAAAGGGTTTTGAGCTGTATTGCTTGACAAGAATGTATTTGGGAACCATTGATAAGTGTAGTTGTTTGGATCTGGAATAGCTGGGCATGTATTAAATCTTGTCACTGGACGATTATTTGATGTAGTTGGAGCACCAGTATAAGGACAAGCAGGAGTTAAGTCACTTCTAAAGTATAAAACTGACGTAAAAGCGGTTTGACAATATGGAGTTGACCAATTTCTTGTGTAATTTGAACTCAAATTATCATAACATACTTCAATAATCAAATTAGAAATCCCATCCCACTCATAAGCAGTTGTTAACTGAAAAGTATTCCAACCCAATACAACGTTTATGTTTTGAGGAGAAAAAACAGTAGTTAATCCAGTAGCCCAAGTAGTTAATGAATTATTTGATGTATAACCCATTTTAATTGTATAACCATTAAAGGTTGTTGTTGCTGTGTTTTGAGCTGTAGTTTCCCAAGACAATTCTGTTATAATTCCACCAACAAAACCAGATGCTTGCAACTCAGCTGCAGTATATAAAAATTGATGTTTTGCATTTCTATACCAATTTCCAAAAACAGCTGGAAATGCAGTTGCAGTATTGGATCCTGATGAATTAGTGCATAAAGTATTTTGAGTGAAAGGTCCGGCAAAAGAAGTTAAATTACTTGGCCCTGAAACAGCAGGGATACCGCCACCAAGATCAATATCAAAAAACACACTGTCTCCACATAAAATATTTGTATCACTTGCTGACAAAGTAATATTAGGCGAATATGCAGCAACAACATCAACATTTAGTGTGTCAACTTTAACACAACCAAGAGAACTAGTAATAGTTAATTCCAAATCAAAATTACCAGGGACAGTAGAACTAAATGTAGGATTAGGAATAGTATCTGAATTTAAATTTGCAGCTGGCGTCCATAGATAAGAATATGTTCCTGGAGGATTAGGAGTAGTATTAAATTGAACAGTTGAGTTTAAACATGTTCCAGAGGATGATTGAACTGAATAATAAGTGAAGTCAGGAACTACTGTTACTTCAATGGTATCTGTATTTGTACATCCACCTGAAAGATTGCTCGTAACTTCGTAAATAGTAGTGAAAGCAGGATTTGCAATAGGATTTGGACAATTGTTACAAGAAAAATTAGTACCCACATTTATGGGGTCTCCCGAAATTACAGACCAAACAAAATTTGAACCTCCTGTTGAATTCAACTGGGTGCCAACCCCCTGACACATAGTAACATCATTCCCAGCGTAAGTACTAGAAATTACAGTAACCCCAACAGCTGCTGAAGTAATTCCAACAATTGGACAAGCATTATCATTAACGTCAAAACTAATGGTTGAAAAAGGGTTTGCACCAGGTAATACATCAAAACAGACTGTGGCTGATGCTGGGGAAAAAAATGTATTTTGAATCATTGTTCCTCCTGGAAATATTTGATCAACATTTGAACTTATGTATATAGAATCTATAGTTCCGTTTACAGAAACAGAATCAGTAAACACAATATCAAAACAAACATTATCCCCTTCACATGCTTGTATAGAATAAGGGCCAGACAGAACAGCTGTACTGTTAAAATTACTCAACCCCCCTGCAGGTGGAGAAGGATTATTATTACCACATCCAGCAACATTTACAATTTCAAATTGAAAATCTTGAATAATACTTCCTACTAAATTTCCATTAGCATCAAACTCTTCAATTAGAACAGCAACAACAAAATTACCAACCATGGTTGGAGTAAAAGTAATTTCACCAGTTGAAGGGTCTATATTAATTCCATTTATTGGAGATGCGCCAGTATAACCAGGCTGATAAGGAGTGGACGCACCAGGTCCAGTAAGTGCGTTGATTAATGAATAAACCAAAGAATCTCCATCTGGTTCAACAACACCAAAATTATATACAACTGGTTGATTTACACAATAATAAGGAATTGGTTGAGAAGTAATTTGAGGAGAAGTATTACATGCAGCAGTATTGCTATTCAGGACAGATTCCCAATAATAATCACTACTAGTTCCTGTTAAATTATTAGACGCATTTCTGCAACAAGAACTATAAGAAAAAACCCAACTGTCACAAGGACCAGGTAAGGTAATTGTATCTTGCCAAACATGCATATATACACCTGGTAACTGACCTCCATTACACTCACTTGCAGGTAATGATGCAGCACACAATTGGGAAACTTCTTGTTGAAAAATAATATTTGGCAAACTTATAGTTGCTGAAAAATTCAATCCACAATTATTAGTTATATCAATAGTCTCAGGAAAATTACTAGTAAAAGCTGTACCACAATCTTCAAATAAAGTAAGAGTTATAACATAAGTGTTAGGTCCTATACATTCATAAGTAATATTGCCTCCAGGGACATGAGAAGCTTTTGAAGAAAATGGAATAAATAATAATAAAGCTAATAATAACTTAAGTAGTCTTCTATTTAACATAACAAACAAAAATAAACTAATTGATATACAATTCAAACGACTAATCTACATATGGGTTGCCAAACAAAGGAATTATTTTTTTGGACTTTCTTCTATTGCTACTTTCTTTTTTATTAATGTGCCTTCAACAATCTGCTATTAAAACTGTGATATGTAGATCTTAAATGGTTTTATAAGTTTAATGCTAATGCATTATCGTAAATTTCTTTACAAAAACTTACTGACCCAAATGATTCATTATCAATGATAAAATCATTTTCAACAACTTTACCTATGTTTTCATATGGAACATTAAATGATTTTAATAAAGAAGAAAAATCTTCTTGCATATCATTTGATACTGAAACCACAACCCTTCCTTGAACTTCACCAAACAAATATGCATCTTTTCTAAAATTAGAATTGATATTTATTTCAAATCCTAAATCTGATGTCATACCCATTTCTGCCAGAGTTATAAAAAGCCCACCATCAGCACAATCATGAGCAGCATTTATTAAAGAATTTTTAATAAGCTTCTGAACTAGAGTGTGTAGTTCAAACTCCTCATCTAAATTAAAATAGGGAGCAGTTGAAGATTTCACATTATGATAATTGTATAAATATTCAGATGATGAAATGTCATTTTTACAATGACCAAGTAAATATATGGAGTCCCCAACATTTTTAAAATTCATTGACATTGCTTTTTCAACATCATCTACTAAGCCAATCATACCAATTGTTGGTGTTGGGAAAACAGGAACCTCTTTACCGTCAACTATAGATTGATTATAAAAACTAACATTTCCTCCAGTAACAGGTGTAGAAAACTTTTTACAAGCAGCTGACATTCCTTTTATTGCACCAACAAATTGCCAATACGATTCAGGATGATAAGGATTTCCAAAATTTAAGCAATTAGTAACCGCAGAAGGGTTACCACCAGAAACAACTATATTTCTTGCAGCTTCTGAAACTGCTATAGATGTTCCAATCTCAGGATCAGCATTCACATATCTAGAATTACAGTCAACTGTCATAGCTATTCCCTTTTTAGTTCCTTTAATCAAAGCAATACCAGCATTTGAAGGAGAATTGGTGCTTATATTGTTGGTTCCAACCATACTATCATACTGTTCGTAAACCCATTTTTTAGAACAAATATTTGGCTGCTTTAATAAGAAATGGCCCACTTCAACTAAGTTTTTAGGGACTTCAATATCTTCAATTTTAAATTTTTTAAATTCATTATAATAGGCAGGTTCTTTATACTCTCTATTATACTGAGGAGCCCCTCCACCAAGAACTAAAGATTTAGGCGATAAACTTGCAATTAATTCTCCGTGCTGAAAAAACTCAAGTTTATCTCCTTGTGTAACTTCACCAATTTGTTCACAATTTAAATCCCACTTATCAAAAATAGCTTTTACCTCATCTTCTTTTCCTTTTTCAACAACAACAAGCATTCTTTCTTGAGATTCTGAAAGAAGAATCTCCCATCCTTTCATATCATCTTGTCTTGTAGGAACTTTATCTAAATCTATTTTCATTCCAACTCCACCTGCAGCACTCATTTCAGATGATGAACAAGTAATTCCTGCAGCGCCCATATCTTGCATTCCAACAATAGCATCAGATTTAGAAAGTTCTAAAGATGCTTCCAATAATAATTTTTCTTGAAATGGATCTCCAACCTGAACAGCAGGCAAATCATCCATTGAATCTTCAGTTATATCTTTTGAAGCAAAGGCAGCACCATGAATACCATCTTTTCCAGTTGAAGAACCAACAATAAAGACTGGGTTTCCAGGACCAGAAGATGTTGCTGAAATTAACTCATCAACTTTCATAATACCAGCTGAAAAAGCATTTACTAAAGGATTTTGATCAAAACTATCGTCAAAGAAAACTTCTCCACCCAAAACAGGGATACCAAATGAATTTCCATAATCTCCAATTCCCTTAACAACTCCTTTCAAAAGCCATTTAGTTCTATCTTTTTTAATGTCTCCAAAACGCAGCGAGTTTAACTGAGCAATTGGTCGAGCTCCCATGGTGAAAATATCTCTATTAATCCCTCCAACTCCAGTTGCGGCACCTTGATATGGTTCAAGAGCACTAGGATGATTGTGAGACTCTATTTTAAAAGCACATGCCAAACCATCTCCAATATCAACCAACCCTGCATTTTCTTCACCAGCCTTAACCAACATATGTGGACCATCTTTTGGTAATGTTTTTAACCATAGAATTGAGTTTTTATAAGCACAATGTTCAGACCACATTACAGAATAAATACTCATTTCAGTAAAATTGGGAGTTCTCCCCATTATTTTACAAATTTCCTGAAACTCTTCTTTTTTTAAGCCTAATTCAATAGCTTGGTCTAAGGTTGCAATTTGAAGACTAGATTTATTTTTCATACTTTTTATAAATGAGGAACAAAAGTATCAAAACAAGTCAGAAGGCAATAGAAAAAAATACTGTAATTACTAACATAATTGGTTAATTTCAACGAATTAACTTTTTACTGATTAAATAGCCATTGGAATTATTCGTTTCAAGCATATATGTTTTAGTTTTTTTCATTCTTATATACAAATGGAAAATTTTCAGAATTGAAGGGCTACCAAAAAAAGATATTGCAGTTGCTTTTTTTATAAAATTATTGGCTGCATTAACTTTAATTTGGTTTTACTCGAGCTATTATAAAGACAGGCATAATTCAGATATTTTTAAATATTTTGACGATAGTCTTATACTAACAAAATCATTTTTTACAAATCCTAAGGATTTTTTTTCTATGCTGTTTGGGCTTGAAGGAAATAGCGAGTATTTGCATCAAAAATATTTAATCAATATGAATCATTGGGATTCATCATATAAATCAACAATTTTTAATGAATCCAGACTTATTATCAGAATTAATGCAATAATTGGAATAGTTTCAAATAAAATATATTTTGTTCATGCAGTATTTTTTTCTTTTTTTAGTTTAATAGGTTTAACATTTTTCATAAAAACATTAAATCTAATTTTCCCAAAAGAAAATCATAGGTTTATTTTTTGGGCATTAATTCTTTTTCCAAGTATTTTAATCTTTTCATCTGGATTACTAAAAGAACCCATTTTAATTTTAAGTTTAGGAATTTGTTCGTATTTCCTTAACAAGATAATTCAAAATAAAAAAATCAACATTTTATCAATCCTATTTTTAATTTTTAGTATGTTGATTATTTTAAAAATAAAATTTTATGTTTTTTGTTGTTTATCCCCTGCAGTATTAACTTTTTTAATTATTAAATTTTCTAATAAAAATCCTCATATTTTATTTTTATCATGCATTTTAAGTATTAGTTTTATTTTCATTTTACTTCACTTATTTAGCAACAATTACGACCCCATTAAAATAATATCTAAAAAACAAATTGATTTTATAAGATTAGGAGAATTTTACAATGCGGGGAGTTACTTTGAGATAAATAAAATTCAAAATAGTTTCTTTTCATTCATCAGTGCTATTCCACATGGGTTTTTAAATAGTTTTTTTAGGCCATTTCCAAATGACATATCTTCAAAAATTCATTTAATTGCTTTTTTTGAAAACTTAATAATTTTTGGATTCATAAGTTATATTTTATTAAAAATTAAAAGACTTAAAGAATTTATTGATCATGGTAATTATGCCTTAATGTATTCTACTTTAGTTTTTGTTAGTTTTTTATATTGCATAATTGGAATAACAACCCCTGTTTTTGGGGCTCTAATAAGGTACAAAGTCCCTGCTTTAATATTTATTATAATTTGCTTAGGACTATGCTTAAAAAGAATTTACATCACTAGAAAATGACAACAAAACGCTTTAATCACATAGTTTTATTTTTCCATATTTTATCTAATTTATCGTGTGTTAGACCCAAAAGTGTAGACACAATAATACATAATGCAACTATTTTCTCATTAAATCAAGACAATATGATTTATGAATCTATGGCTATTAAAAATGGAAAAATAATTGCAATTGGAAAGGAAAATCAAATTCTAAATAAGTACAGTTCAAAAACTAAAATAGATTTAAAAAAACAATTTGTTTTTCCAGGTTTTATTGACTCACACTGTCATTTTTTACAATATGGAATTCAAAAAGAAAAAATTAATTTAGAAAAGGCCAAATCATTTGATGAAATTATTTCAATTTTAAAAAAAGTTAACCAAAAGGATAGCAATAGTTGGATTCAAGGATATGGATGGGATCAAAATGAATGGGAAAAAATCTCTTACCCAAATTACTTAAACAACAAAAAACTAAATCAATTATTCCCAAATCAGCCAGTAATTCTTTCTAGAATAGATGGTCATGCCATAATGGTAAATCAAAAAGCTATAGACATAGCTAAAATACCCTTGGATACAATTATTAGTGGAGGCAGAATTGAATACATTAATGGTGATTATACTGGAATATTTATTGACAATGCAATGGATTTAATATTCAATAAAATCCCTGAGCCAAATGAATATGAGAAAAAAAAGGCATTATTAAAAGCTCAAAAAGATTGTTTAGCGGCTGGTTTAACAACATTAGATATTGCAGGCCTAGATTATCAAGATATTGAACTTATTCAAAACCTTCATCATTCTAATGAATTGAAAATTAGAATTTACGCCATGATTAGCGATAATAATGAAAACTTTTCATACTTCATAGACAGCATTGGGGAGCCTATTTTAGAACCTAAATTAACAGTAAGATCTTTTAAGTTTTTTGCTGATGGATCACTGGGTTCTAGAGGAGCATGCTTAATAAAGCCCTATTCTGACATAAATAAGAATCATTATGGGCAAATATTAACAAATATGGATAATTACATCAAAAAACTAAATACTTTAAATGAGTATGGTTTTCAAGCATGCACCCATGCTATTGGCGACTCTGCTAATAGAGAAATTTTAAAAGCATATTCAAAAATATTGAAAGGACATAATGATAAAAGATGGAGGGTTGAGCATGCTCAATGTATTGACCCTATTGATTTGCATTATTTTAGAGACTTTAATATAATCCCATCCGTTCAACCAACTCATGCAACATCTGATTTTATATGGGCATTAACAAGAATAGGAAAAGAACGGCTTAACAATTGTTATCAATACAACACATTATTTAACCAAAATCAACTTATTATTTTAGGAACAGATTTTCCTGTTGAAGGAATTAATCCATTGCAAACATTTTATGCTGCTGTTTATCGAAAAAACAAAAAAAATAGACCTATAGGAGGGTTTCAAATTAAAGAGGCATTATCTAATATAGACGCTATTAAAGGAATGACTTTTTGGGCTGCACTTGGAAATTTTGAAGAAAAGAACAAAGGGTCTTTAGAAATTGGAAAATTTGCTGATTTTATTGTTCTAAATAATGATATTACAACATGTAATGAAAATGAAGTTCTTAAAACAAAAGTATTGAGAACGTTTATAGGAGGAGAACAAGTTTATAAAAACTAATCTAAATTCTGTTGAATAATCTTAAGCTCAGTTCTTCTATTAACTTGATGCATTGCCTCTTCACATTCTTGATCGTCTCCACATCTATTTAATAACTTAGACTCACCATAAGCCTTATAATTCATCCGTAGCAACTCAATACCATTTTCACTAAAATAGCTGACTACTTTGTTCATTCGCTTTTGAGATAATTTCATGTTGTATTTAGCCGTTGAAGTTGCACTTGCATGAGAAAATATCTGAATTTTAGCATTAGGATTATCAATTAGTGATTTTATCATAGAATCTAAAACAGGATAATATGATTTATCAATTTCATAAACATTTGAAGGGTAATAAATTACATGATTTTCAATGCTGATTTTTTTCTTTACTTCTTCAACATATTCTTCTTTTTCTAATTCTTCTGTTTCAGTAATGGTATATTTAGAAGAAACCATTCTCTTAAACTCATACATTCCAAAATCATCTTTATCAAGTGTAACCAATATTTTATTAGAACGATTAACAATATTAATTTTTAAATCTAGATTGAAGTATGGGGAAGATTCATCAATCCTAAAAATAAGATCTTCAAGTAATGGTAAATTATCAAGAATAAATGAACCATCACTATTAGTTTCGGCAATTGAAAGTAAATTACCTTCCTTGTCAAGAATTTCAAATGCAATTTTATCATTAATGCCATCAATATGTGTAAAAACACCTTTTACAAGCATTCTTTCTTTTGCGAAAACAAGTAAAGACTCTTCTTCATTCAGCAATTGAATATTAGTAGTGTTGTCATAGTCTAAAAGACGATAAATAAAATTACCATTATTATCTTTTGTCATTGTAGCCATAAGGTGATCAACATTATTATACACTTTTAAAAGTAAATCTTCCGTCTCATCTACTTTTATAATATAATTTGTACCATATGGAAGGTTTTCAAAAATGAAATTACCAAACTCGTCTGTTTGGGTTTGCATAAATATATTTCCTTCCTCATCTACTAAATAAACAGTTATTAATTTGTTGGAATCTAATAAAATTGTTTGATACTCCAATTGACCTTTAAAGTCATATGTTCCTAAATCTAGATTAACATCCCCTTCATCAATTAATGATAAAACTCCAGCATTTTTATAAGATAATTTTCTAAAAACAAATTCACCATGTTCGTTAGCCATCAACATTGATTGATCATTATTTTGAAAAAGCGTTAAAATAACTTCACCTTCATCATTAACTTTAATAGTATATTTTCTATCAGAGGGTAAATAATTAAAATTAAAATGACCATTATTATCAGTAGTTGTTATAGCAAAAACATTTCCATCTTCATCCAATAACATTACTTTCATATTGTCAGGTTTACCTTTCAACCTGTAATATTCAAACTTTCCAGAAATTGAACTAAAATCTTTATCAAAAATTGCTTTATCTATAATTTCAAAAGAATATATATCATCATTTAAAACACTTAATGTGGTATCGTTTTCGTCTGGTCTATTGGATACAAAATATCCAGTGTTTTTATCGTTATTAAAAACAATTCCAAAATCATCTTCAGTTGAATTGATAACTTTTCCTAGATTAGTTACATTGCCCCAATTGATAACATTTTCTGGTAATGTATCAATAGTCTCCGCTACAAAAAGATCAAGTTTACCATTTGAATCATATCCATCAGAAGAAAAATAAAGCTTACCATTATGAATTGTTGGAAAAGATTCATTAGCATCACTATTTACGCTATCTAAGGGAATAGGATCCGACCATTCACCATTAGTTCGTTTTGATACAAAAAGGTTTACACCCTTATTTTTACAAGGTAAATTTGATGCAAAAACAAGAACCTTACCATCTGGAGACATTGTTGGACAAGTATAATTATACTGAGATTCACAAAAAGACAGTTTTTCTTTTTCTCTTAATTTACCATCATCAATTTTTACAGAATAAAGTTGCACATGTCTATACTTATCAGTTCTTTTCTTTTTTGAAACATATTCATTTTCTACATAAACTGCTTCACTATAATCATTATTAAATGTAATAGGTCCAACATTTAAATGACTCATAAGGAAATAGCTAAAAACTTTAATTTTATCAAAATTGACAGAATCAATTCCATTATAAGTAATAGAAGATTTAAAAATATTGTAATGGCTTGTTTCACTCCAATCTGACTCACCTAAGGTGTTTTTATTCCACTCTCTGTTGGAACAAAAAACTAACTCTGAATTATAAAAAACAGGGCAAATTTCAGAATAGTTTGAATTTAATCCGTAAGTATTAAAAACTTCAAAAATTCTTTCTTTTCTTACTTTTAAAGAGTCACCTGGAATTGATGCTCTAATATTGCAAAAACAAAATACAAGAAAAACGGATAATATGTATTTAAAAGTTTTGTCTTTCATTTACAGATATCTTGGTGAAACTAAAGGTGATTTTTTTCTAATATTAATATCGGTTCCTAAAAAGATTTCATGAGAACCAGAATTAGTGTTTCTTAATGGACTTAAATCAAAATCATAACTATAGCCCATTCTTAAATGATCGTTAACATTATATTCTAAAAGGAAAACTATATTTTTAGTAGATCTGTAAGAACCTCCAATCCACAAAACCTTATTCAAAAGTATACTAGAATTTATATCATAGTTCAGTGGCATTCCAGGAAGATACTTTAGCATTATTGAAGGCTTAAATACTAAATTATTCTTTAGCTCAATAGCTCCTCCTGTTGCAAAATTAAAGTATCTATTTAGTTCTAGACTAGTTACAGATGATTCTTGGATAACTAAACTATTGCCTTGTAAATGACTAAAGCTAAAACCCGCATAGAAAAAATCGTTGTAAAAATAAGTTCCAAAATCAAAATTGGGTTGAATTGCCTGAAGAGTTATTTTATCATCATGAATATCATTTGATTCTTGAAAATTCAACAACCCTTTTTCTAATCTAGTCGACAAAAACCCGCCTCTTAGACCGAAAGATAAATCACCAAATCTTGTTTGAACATGATATGCATAAGTACCTTGAAAAGCAGAAGACTTAGTTGGACCTATTTCATCTAAAACAACGTTAACTCCCAAAGCCGTATTGTTTCCCCTAAATGGAGAATGAGCTGAAAGATTTACAGTATTTGGAGCACCCTCAAAACCAACCCATTGTGTTCTAAATAATAGAACTCCACTTAAGGCATCTCTTGACCCTGCATATGCAGGGTTAATTGTAAATTGATTAAACATATACTGACTATATAAAGCATCAGATTGAGCTTTAAAAGAAAAGCAACTGCCCAATATAGTAGATAACATTAGGCACAAAAGTTTAATTTTATTCAATTGCAACATCTAAGCGCAAAAATAGTGCTTTATATAAAAGAATGTTAAAGAATTCTTAAAAGAATTGCTAACACATGTTGATATCGATGTATTTTATTAGATTTGTGAGAATTTTAAGGGAAAAACAACAAATTATGAACGAAAAATCCTCTAAATTCATTGGTGAAGGCTTAACTTATGATGATGTACTTCTTGTTCCAGCCTTTTCAGAAATACTGCCAAATCAGGTAAAATTAAACTCTAAATTTTCTAGAAATATTCCTATTAATACCCCAATCATATCCGCTGCAATGGATACAGTAACCGAACATTCTTTAGCAATTTCAATTGCACAACAAGGAGGAATTGG
>CEUK01088777.1_pt1 | contig 13773 bp, 15 predicted proteins | sample 356451 | NCBI WGS metagenome assembly CEUK01 (sample SAMEA2622843, study PRJEB7988) | marine metagenome | isolation source: saline water (ENVO:00002010), including
TATCATTCATAATGTCATACTTTTGAGAAACAGATGAGAACACAGATGAAACTTTCTCCTGTTTTTCTTTACTAGGTATCTCATCAAAACCAAATTTTGATTTGCCATTATCTTTCATCAACCCTTTTTTCTCTCTACTTTTAACACGAATTTATTTTTCTTGAGATTCCTTATTAATTTATCTAATGCCTTGAAGTTATCTATTGTAACAACAAATATCATAATATTATGCCCAGTTTGTTTTGAATCATCATACTGAACACTGATTATATCAGACTCATATTGCGAAATTTCTGAAGAAATTGATGCCAAAACACCTCTTTGGTTTTCAACTTCTACTTTAATGCATGCATTAAAAGAATCCTCGATAGTCTCGTCCCATGCAAGATCTAATCTTTCATCAAATGGTCTTTTGTCATTTCTGATACTTTTGCATGTATTTCTGTGAACAACAATTCCTCTCTCTTGACTAATATGGCCGATAATATTATCACCAGGAATTGGGTAACAACATTTTGCGTAGGATAAAACTAGACCCTCAGTACCCCTAATACTTACACCTGTTCTTTTGGTTTTTTTCTCACTATCCATCTGTGGTGCTACTCTCATTGAAACAAGTTTTGCAATCCTTCTGCCTAAACCTATCTCACAATAAAGGTCATCGATGTTTTGGCATCTATACTCTTGGAGAACAATATTCAAAGTTTTTGTGGGAATATCATCAATTGAGATATTGAAATTCTTAAGAGAGTTTTTGAGAAGCCTCTTGCCTAATAATTTTGCATCTTTCTTTTTAATAAGTTTGAGTGAAGCTCTTATTGAGTGCCTCGCTTTCTCAGTTACAGCAAAATTAAGCCAGCTAGGGTCAGGTCTGATGGTTTTTTTTGTAATAATTTCTATTCTTTGTCCACTTTTGAGTACTGCATTAGAAGAAACAGTCTTATCATCAATCTTTGCGGAGGAAAAATTATTACCAACATCAGTGTGGATTGCATATGCATAATCAATTATTGTTGATTTTTTTGGTAGCTCAACGATTGCTCCTTTTGGAGTGAATACATAAACTTTGCCAGGATATAAATCAGCCTTTATGCTTCTGAGATACTCTTGCGGGTTTCCAGAATCTTTTTGAATAGTTAATAAATTAGTAATCCACTGTTGCTCTTGTGTATAATTTTTAATGAGTGGCTTAGCTTTTGTTTTGTAAAACCAATGAGAGGCAATTCCGGCTTGAGCCATTACATCCATTTCTTTTGTTCTAATTTGTAACTCTATGGGTAAACCATGAGGGCCAAGAATTGAAGTATGAAGTGATTGATAGCCATTAGATTTTGGTATTGCTATGTAATCTTTAAATCTCCCTGGTATTGGAGTATAGGTATTATGGACTACGCCAAGCGCTCTATAACAATTATCTACATTATCACACACTACCCTTACACCAAAAACATCATGAATATCAGAGAAACTGAGCTCTTTCTGTCTCATCTTCTTGTAAATTCCATACAGATGCTTCTCTCGAGCAATCACATCGGTTAAAATATTTTCATTTTGGAGCTTTTTCAAAATCACTTTCCTAATTTTTTCCATGATTTCGTTTCTATTACCTCGAGATTTATGAAGCGCATTCTTTAAAATCTGGTATCTCATAGGATACATTGCTTTGAAAGATAGATTCTCTAACTCTTTATTTAAAGTATGAATTCCTAGTCTGAGAGCAATAGGCGCGTAGATCTCCAGGGTTTCACGGGCTTTTTTTGTCTTTTTTTCTTGACTCAACGCTTCTATAGTTTCTAAGTTATTTTTTCTATCAGCTAGTTTAATTAAAATCACTCTTATGTCTTGACTCATAGCTAGAATCATTTTTCTAAGATTTGCAGCATCTGCTTCCTCATTAGAAGTAAAGTTAATTTTGTCAAGTTTGCTTACACCATCTACGAGCTCAGAGACTTTACTACCAAATCTTTTTGATAATGACGCTTTATCAATGGAGGTGTCTTCTATTACATCATGAAGAATTGCAGCCATTAATGTTTCATGATCCATTTGAAAGTCGGCTAAAATTGAAGCAGCAGACAATGGATGATAAATGTAATCTTGACCATCTTTTCTTAACTGCCCAGAATGAGCCTCAGAAGCTAATTTGTAAGCTTTCTCAATCTTTTTAATTTGGTACGAGTTCAGATATTTATCTAATTTCTTTCTGAAATCAGGGAAGTTTTTTATATAATTACTTGATATCTGATATTCACTCCTTTTCCTATTATCCATAGTTAAAGTTTAATAGTTGCAAAGAGTTTATGGTAGTTTTTTAGGATTTATTTTTCTTGAGTTTCCGAATCTTCTGTATTGATTGGTTCTGATTCAGATTCCTCTGATAAGCTAACTGAGCTGTCTACCTTTTCATTTATGCCAGATAGGTTTGAACTATCGTCTGAAAAATCACTTGTTGCAGTAATGGTTTCCTCCGTTACTGGAGATTCAGTTATAGAGGATTCAGTAATAGCTACCGGAGATTCAGATTCAGCAACTGTGCTTCCTGAAATAGGTAAGTCAGTATTGGAAGTGATAGCTGCAGATGTCACATTGCTTTCACTGGTATTTTCACTCATCTGTTGAGTCAACTCTTCAACAATTTCCTCTTCGTTAACGCCATTAAAAAGCTTTGAGTCTGCGATTTGTTTATTACTAACTTCAAAATACTCAAGACCAATTTTTTTTTCAGCTATTTCCTTTAATGCAAGAACACTTGGTTTATTCTTAGAGTCTATATAGGACTCAGCCCCAGATGATAAATCTTTTGCTCTTTTACTTGCTAGTGTACAAATATCAAAAGCATTATCTATTTCTTCTATACAGTCCTCTATTGTTACCCTTGCCATAAATTACCTCACATAAATAAAGTGTTATTGTAACAGAATAATTTTACCAAACAATCTCTAACTCTTAAAATACTCAGTAATCTTCGAAGAAAATTTATACTCTTCGAACACACTCGCTTTTGCAGCAAAAACAATTGTAATTATATCCGACAAAGCATTCAGAAATTTATCATTTTTCACTACGTAATCTGCAAATTTCGCATATTTAAGCTCACTTATTGATGATTCCATTCTTTTTTTTACAACCTCAGGCTTATCTTGACCCCTTAAGTTAAGTCTCTTCTCTAGTGTAGTTATGTCGGGTGGAATAATATAGATAGAAATTGCTGAGGGAAAAATTTCTTTAATCCTCATCATACCCTTATAATCAATTTCGAGAATAACGTCTTTCCCAGTGTTTAAAAGCTCGAGTGTCTCTCTAATTCCTGTTCCATAGAAGTTGCCATATACATTCTGACTTTCTATAAAATCACCCAGTTTTTGTTTTTTAGAAAATTCATCTATAGATATAAAATTGTAATCAATACCATCAGTCTCAGATTCCCTTTTTTTTCTTGTGGTAAATGACACAGAATTTACTATAAACGGGCATAGACTGCACAAGGATTTGACTAATGATGTTTTTCCAGCACCAGATGGTGCACTTATTACAAATAGATTACGATTTTTTGGTAAATTAGGGTTATCCATGTCTTTATTTTTGAATTATAATACATATTACAATTTTTCAGGAGATAAAATATGGGTGATACTTGGAAATCGATAACACCAGGTGGTGTGAGCGCCTTTGTCAATGCAACAACTGCAACAGCATTAGTTTGGATTGCGATAGAGAGTAGTATTGCAAGTCATTTTAGTGTCTCTATTATTTACCCATTAATAGTAGCTTTACTTCTAGGCGGATATCTTTTGTACAAAAAAAATGGTTATGATTCAATAGAAAAGCGATCCACTCTTCAGGCAATCCTATCTACTGTCATACTTTGGTTTGCTACTTCTGGTTATTTAAATTTTATCCCAGAATTTATGATAACTCTCGGAATTTTTGAGAATCTTGCATATTCATTACTTGTGGGAACCACAATCTTTGTGCTTTTTTTAACTGTATTTCATGGGCTTCATGGAAAATATTTCACCACACTGATGCTCGAACACATGCCTTGGGTCATCAACCCTGACAGATTTCTATTATTTTTCTGGTTCTGGATAAATCTTATAACAGCGGGTATTTTAAATATATTTGAAGTTAATATGTGGTGGTATTTTGTAAACCTATTCTTTTATGCTCTTTTCCCATCTCTTTTCTTTGGTACCCGAGTGCAAGAGCTACATGGTTCACATATCAAAGACAAAGATGACTACTTTGATGACGATGGAGGTTTCAAATAATTAATCATCAAAAGTTTTTTTAGGAAGAATATCAACTCCAAAATATTTACCAACTTTCACCAAAAATGCAATGGCTAGCACGCCACCAGGTAAAGCAAAAACTCCTAACGCTCCTAAACCTTTTAAAATATCCTTTAGTTGTTCATTAGCTTTGGATAAATCGTCAGCTGGAATCTTCTCTCCTGCAACATACTTATAGTATATGTCCAACATTTGTGAGGATTCTTTTGATTCAGTCTCTAAAGCAATTTTTAGTGAATTCAATGATTCAGTAATCTTTGATTTCTGAGATTCGTATCGGTGTGTTATTTTTTCAAAAAATTTTTTTTCGCTGTCTTGTCCCATATCGTTCTAATTTTGAATTATTCGATGATTTCATGTTATCATATAATATATATTACTCTAGAAATTAAACTAAATAGCAGTGTCTAATAACAATATCAAAATATCTGTAAATACCTCTTACTTACAGCAAGAGTCTGATCCTGAAAATAACAAATTCTATTTTCTTTATACTGTCTCAATAGCGAATCATGGTGATGAGGGTGCTAAGCTGCTATCAAGGCATTGGATTATCGAAGATGCGAATGGAAAAGTACAAAATGTTAAAGGTGAGGGTGTAGTAGGTGACCAACCGTATATAAATCCCGGAGATGAGTATCAATACACAAGTGGAACACTCCTGGAAACCTCGCTAGGAACGATGAAAGGAAGTTATCAAATGATAAATGACTCAGATAAATATTTTGATGCAGAAATCCCTGAATTTGTTCTATCTATCCCTAGAGTGATTCATTAACACGCTCATAAATTATGTTCTCATAGTCTATTCTTGTTTTACTTTCTCTTATCTTTTCTGACTTAATTTTTCTCCAATTGTTTATCTCAAAACTTGGGAACCATGCATCTCCCTCAAAAGCACTATTTATTCTAGTTATGTACATCTTATTAGCAAAGGGAAGAGCTAATTCATAAATTTGAGAGCCCCCAATTATAAAAATCTCTTTTTCACCCTTAAGATATTGAAGGATATTCTCCAAGTTAGAGAAAACTTTTACACCATTACTTTGATAGTTCTGATCTCTTGATAATACAATATTTAATCTACCATCTAAAACTCTTCCTATTGATTCGTGAGTCTTTCTTCCCATTACTATAGGATTTCCCATAGTGGTATCTCTAAAATTTTTAAGCTCACCAGGAATCTTCCAAGGTATCTGATTATTTTTTCCAATTAGATTATTGGTGTCCATCGCTACAATAATTGATATCTGAGTCATATTTTTATACTGAGACTTTTGCTGGTATGTGATCATCAGCATCATAATTGCATAATTCAAAATCTTCAAATTTATATTCAAAAATAGAATTTACGTTTTGTTTAATCTTGAGGATCGGGAGTTTTTTTGGCTTTCTACTAAGTTGAGTTCTACATTGATCTAAGTGATTAGTATATAAATGAGCATCGCCAAAACTATGAATAAAATCTCCAACATCGAGTTTTAATTGACTTGCAATCATCATTGTTAATAGTGAGTATGATGCGATATTAAACGGAACTCCAAGAAATACATCAGCACTTCTCTGGTATAAGTGACATGATAATCTATTGTCATTAATATAGAATTGAAAAAGAATATGACATGGTGGCAGATTCATTTTACCAATATCGCCAACATTCCAGGCTGAAACAACATGTCTTCTTGAGTTTGGATTATTCTTAAGGTTTGTCATCAATTCACTAATTTGATCTATACTTCTATTATCTTGAGAATTCCAAGATCGCCATTGGCTTCCATATGTAGGTCCTAGATTTCCATTTTCATCAGCCCACTCATCCCATATCCTCACATTATTATCTTTTAGATATTTTATATTCGTTTCACCTTTCAAGAACCAGAGTAATTCATGCGCCACTGATTTGAAATGTATTTTTTTTGTTGTTAACAATGGATAACCATCATTAAGATCGAACCTTAATTGATATCCAAAAATTGATAAGGTGCCGGTACCCGTTCTGTCACTTTTTTCATGACCATTTGAAATAATATGCTCAAGTAGATTAAGATACTGTCTCACAATTTAGTGCTCCTCATGGCTGAAAGATAAATCAAAACCCCAACAAAAAACATTGGTAACGAAAGTATATGTCCCATTGTCATCCAAGTAGATACTATATATCCAATTTGGATATCTGGCACTCTTACAAATTCAACTATAAATCTAAATATACTATAAAATATCAAAAATGTAGCCGTTGAAAATCCTATTTTATAATTTTGGATTTTAGATATAAATAACAAAATAATAAACAATACTATACCCTCAAGAAATGCCTCATATAACATCGATGGATGTCTGGTTTGCTCATCAACATTTGGGAAAATAACTCCCCAAGTCCCATCTGTTGGTTTGCCGTATAATTCTGCATTAATAAAATTTCCTATTCTTCCTAAAAATAAACCAATAGGGACGAATACAACTAAATAATCACTCAATCTTAAAAAACTTAACTGCATCTTAGCGCTCAGCCAAACCAGATTTAGAAAGACCGCAATTAGTGCCCCATGAAAGGACATACCTCCTTCCCATATAAAGAATACTCTTTGCGGATTTAGCATATAGTAATCAAGATTATAAAAAATGACATAACCAATTCTCCCGCCAATTATTAGAGAAATGAGACCTGTAAAGAGGATTGTGTCAATCTGTTGAGCATCTAGATAGTTTTTATTTAAACAAAAAGTATCCTTTTTCATTAAATTCTCAATTAGTAAAAATGAAATCACATACATTGCTCCGTACCAATAGAGATTTATAGGTCCTAGAGACAACATAATTGGGCTTATATCATGCGTGTAAATCATTTTAACTTAATTTGAAGTATAATCTTATTTATAATAGCCTATGAATCGTATTGATAAAACATTATATGAATAAATTACAAAAAGAGAAAAGTTCATACTTACTTCAACATGCCGATAATCCTGTGGACTGGTTTCCATGGTCAAATGAAGCATTTGAAATAGCTAAACAAAATGATAAGCCTATTCTCCTATCAATTGGTTACTCTGCATGTCACTGGTGTCATGTCATGGCACACGAATCATTCGAGGATCCTGATATTGCAAAAATAATGAACGAAAATTTTGTGAATATTAAATTAGACAAAGAAGAACGACCTGATTTAGACAAAATCTATCAGATGTCTCAAACTATTATTACGGGTAAGACTGGTGGCTGGCCACTTACCGTATTTATGAGTCCAGATAAATTACCATTTTTTGCTGGCACCTATTTCCCTCCGGAAGAAAGGTATGGTCTACCGGCATTCAAACAAATTCTTGAGAGAGTGAGCGAATTTTATGATACAAAAAAACATGATATTAAAACACAAAATGCACAACTTGAAAATATTTTTAGTAATCTAAATGATACGTCTGAAGTTGCAGTTCAGAGTAATATTTCAAATACCGTATTAGAGAACCTATCCAATTCTCTTGATAGAATGCATGGTGGCTTTGGATCAGCTCCTAAATTTCCTCGTTGTACAAATATTCAGTTTATTTTAGAAAAAGAAGTGGACATTACAGATGAAATAAAATCTCTAATTGAGCTAAGCCTAGACCGGATGTGTTTTGCTGGCATATACGATCATGTAGATGGAGGATTTTTTAGATATTCTGTTGATGAAATTTGGATGATTCCTCATTTTGAGAAAATGCTCTACGATAATGGACCGCTTGTAAGTATTTTATCAAATGCATATAAAATATATAAAAAAGATATTTATTTGAAAAGAGCTAAAGAAACATGTGACTGGGTTATTGATAATATGCAGGATGAAAAAGGAGGATTTTACTCAACAGTTGATGCAGATTCTGAAGGTGAAGAAGGTAAATATTATGTTTGGTCGAGTGAAGAATTAAAGAGTATTTTAAATGATAATGAAAATAATATTTTTGATAGTGTTTTTAAAATTGATGATAAGCCAAACTTTGGAAAGTTTTTTCATCTTCACGTTCCAAAAGGGAAAGAAAACGAGTATTACAAGAATACAGATGTGATAGAGAATATTAAAACCAAACTTCAAAAGATAAGAAATGAACGAATCCGACCAGATACTGATTATAAAATTCTTACATCTTGGAATTGTCTAATGATTAAAGGGTTGTTAGATATCTATAAGGTTACTGGGGATGACAAATATCTAAATTCTGCTCAAAAAGCTTTTTCATTTATAAAAGATAGTCTTTGGGATGGGTCTGACTTATATGCTTGCTTTCACGATAAGCCAAAATTCATTGCTTACATTGATGATTATGCTTTTTTATGTGATGTTTGTTTAGATTTTATAAAACTAGAATGGGATGATAACAACTTTAAATTTCTTAACAATTTAATATCATCTTGTTTAGAAGATTATGAAGATAAAGAAAATGGTGGTTTTTTCTTTTCATCAGAAAAGAATAAAGATTTAATATATAGACCAAAAACTTATACAGATGAGTCGATGCCCTCAGGGAATAGTGTTATCTTGGGAGTCTTTAGTCAATTGTATGAACTCACAAACGACAACAAGTATAGGAGTTTAATAGATAAAATTTTATTGTCAGCAAGAACCTCTATAACTAGATCGCCTGAATCGCATTGCAATCTCCTTCTTGAGAATATAGAATATTTTCCGAAAAAATTAATAATTGTCAGAAGTCCTAGAGAAGATATGGTTGAGTTGAGAAACAAAATAAATATGTTTGTTAGAAATTCAGACATAGTCTTATTCTTAAATGACGATATATCTACCAATATTCATAATATAGATGATAAAAAAACTGAAAATAAATTCTCAGCATTTATCTGTGAGAATTTTATATGCGAGCAACCAATCACAGAAGTAGACGTATTAATTGATAGATTAAATAGAAAATGAACTTTATTCTAATTATATTCAGATTCCCACTCGTTATCTTTCATGTATCAGCTGGTTTAATTATTTTGATATTTTTTCCTAGTAAAAATATAAATCTTAAGCCTATTCATCACATGATAAGTTGTATATGGATGAAGATTCTTTTTAAAATATTTGGTTTTAAATTGATCAAAATTGGTGAAGTTGATTTGGATGCCAAGTCGTATATTTCTAATCATGTTACATTATTTGATATAATCGTTATAAACTCTATCATCCCGGTAAATTTTGTTGCAAAATCTGAAATAAAGAATTGGCCTATCATCGGTCATTTGTCAGCCAAAACAGGCACAATTTTTATTAATAGAGGAGATTCTTCAGATAATGAGCGCGTTATCATGACTATACAGTCATATCTTAAAATGAATAAAAAAGTTGTCATATTTCCGGAAGGTCGTATTGGAGATGGCAAAACGATAAGAAAATTTCACAGCAAATTACTCAAATCTATTAGTGATAAGGATATGAAAGTTCAACCAATTTTTGTTCATTATCCAAAAAAATATCCAATCGATAATCAAAATGATCAGAGCATTTGTTGGTCTGACAAATCTCAGACACTTCTTAAAATTTCACTGAGGTGCATGTCTAGGTGGCAGACTAACGTTATAGTAAAATTCGGAAATTCAATCAATTGTAACCAAAGTGAGTACTCACTTAGCAAAGAAAGTTTCGAATCGGTAAGTAATTCAAGAAATGAATTAGTTGGAAGAGATTAGACCATTCCTCTTTTGTCGCCTTCAGCCCCAACTTCAACGTCAACTACTATATCTGTTGTGGGAGTCCACTGACAAGCTATTACCATGCCTTTGTCCATTTCTTCTTTGTATAGAATCATAACTGGATCGCATGGACTTGGGGGGTATTTTCCTTCACCCTCTAAGATGGTTGCTCTACATGATCCACAACTTCCTACCTTACACGATAGAGGCCATGCAATCTTGTTTCTCAGTGCTGCCTTCATGAGTAATTCACCTGGTTCACACATAAATTCATCGCCTGTACTTTTAATGGTAACTTTGACCGGCTCCTTCTTTTTAAATAATCCAAATACCATCAGTTCTCCTTGGCATAATAAACAGATTTCAATATACCATAAATATCAGAAACTGAAAGAGTAATTATTGATTAATGTTACTTAGAACTGATAATTCTTTAATCTTGAAAAAAGGTGAGTGCTCAGCAATAAACTCCGAGATAAAAAAAACATAAGAAATGAAATCCAGAGGAAATCGTTAGTCGATTCAAACACGAACATTTCTAGGCTAAAAAATACTGTACCGGATAATATCATCACGTTTCTTATAAATCTTGTATCTAATAAACCTATATAAACTCCATCTAGCCAGAATGCCACTGTAGCAAAGACAAATACCCCATACAACCAAAGGATATTAGACTCAATTGAGAGACGAAGAATTTCTAAATTGGTAATGTAAGCAATTAATAAATCACTAGTTGAAATAAAAATTAAGAAAATTACAAGCATTAAGAAGAAGGAATACTTTCCAGTAACTAAAATACTATTTATTAATATACTCTTATCTCTTTTTCCTACTGAATTTCCGACTAATACCTCTGATGCATGAGCAATTCCATCGATGCCATAGGAAAATATAAAAAAGAAATTTAATAATACAGTATTAGTCGCAAGAGCAATGTTACCATAACTTGCACTCTGCAACATAAAGTACATGAAACATGTCATTAATATTAAAGATCGAATAAACATGTCTATATTAACAAAAATCTTTTTTATTAATGAGTTACTGAATAAATGTAATCCTATTTGATTTTTAAAATTTCTTTTCTCTTTATATATTGCATGTATTACAAATATTAAAATCGAATACTCGGCTATCAATGATGCAATTGCCACTCCCTCTATTGAAAATCCTAAAATAATGACAAACAAATAATCTAGAATTATATTTAAGACATTGATGAATATTATAATAATCATGGCTCTCGTTGTTTTTTGTACACCAATGTAATAACCAATTAGAATATCTCTGATGAATATTGCTGGTACAGACCATATCCTATATTCTAAATAAATCTTACTATTGATCAAAATTTCACTTGAAGAGCTAAATAATGAGAGAGAAATATGGATGATTTGATTTCTAAATATTAAAATCACTGAAGATATAATCATAGATATAAAAAATATATGAATGATAGACTTTATAAGATCTTTGTTACTGCTAGATCCTTCGCTTTGTGAAACAAAACCTGTGGTAATTGATTTTACAAAACCAAAACTAAAAAGAATATAGCTTATTATTATTGAACCAACACCGATTGCACCAATAAATATTTCTGATCCTAATTGGCCCATCATAATATTGTCAACTAGTCCAACCAGTGGGACAGTTATATTAGAAACAATCAGTGGTAAAGAGATTTTTAGAACTTTTAAATCAAGTTTTGTGAAAGATAAATTCAATTATGTAACTTCAATCATATCAAAGTCATCTTTTGTGGCTCCACAATCAGGGCATATCCACGTTTCAGGAACGTCTTCCCATTTAGTACCGGGCTCGATACCGTCATCTGGCCATCCTTGCTCCTCATCGTATATAAGCCCACAAATTAGACATAGATATTTTTTCATTTTTCTAGACAGTAGTGTGGCATAAATCTATGATAAACCCAATTTATTTGCTATAAATAATTTACATGATGCAAAATAGTTTAAAGGGTCTTTACCCTATTAGTCCTTCTGAATTTCTGTCTGATACATCCTACATCGATAATTGTATTGCAGTCATCCATTCTGGTGTAAGTTTATTTCAATTCAGATCAAAAGGATTCTCAGCCAAAAAAAAGAGGAAATATATAAGTACGTTATATGAGGAGTGTGTGAGATGTAATGTTCAATTTATAATAAATGATTTCTACTTTGAACTGAATAAATATGAAAGCGCAGGTCTTCACCTGGGATTTAATGATGGAAATATAAAACTTCTTAGGGAAAAGTATGGTGACCATAGAATTATTGGTGTTTCGTGTTATGATTCAGTTGAAAACGCAAGAGAAGCTGAAAGACAAGGTGCTAGTTATGTTTCTTTCGGATCCATGTATAATACTTTCAACAAAAAAGATTTTACAATTTGTAAAAGTGAAGTAATAATTAGAGCGAATAGGTATATTCAGATACCAATTTGTGTTATTGGCGGAATCAACTTGTCAAATATTGCAGAGCAAATAGATTTAAAACCTAATATGATTGCAATAATTGATGGGATTTTTAAAGATAAGAATTTTCCTGATAATCTAAAGAGCTTTTTAAATTTAATAAGAAATGAATAGATCAAAAAATATTTTCAAAACTGCAAAAAAAATAATACCTGGTGGCGTTAATTCACCAGTTAGAGCATTTAGTGCAGTAAATGGCCAACCTTTTTTTGTCAAAAAAGCAAAAAATCAATACTTATATGATGAAGATGGTGCAAAATATATTGATTACATCGGTTCATGGGGTGCACAGATTTTAGGTCACTCTGATAGTCGGATAATTAAAACAATAAAAAAAACAATATCTAATGGTATTACCTATGGAATACCATGTGCTGATGAGGTAGAAATTGCAAAACGCATCATAAAGATATTTCCCTCAATTCAAAAAATTAGAATGGTTAATTCAGGAACAGAAGCAACCATGAGTGCGATACGTTTAGCTAGAGGATTCACAGGGAGATCGAAAATACTAAAGTTCAATGGTTGTTATCATGGTCATGGCGACTCTTTTTTAATAAAAGCAGGATCAGGTGCTTCGACTCTTGGAATACCAAACTCAAAAGGAGTACCTAAAGGACTCGCAAAAGAAACAATTTCCGTTGCTTATAATGATATAGAAGCAGTCAAAAAAGTGATTAAAGCACATAAATTAGCTTGTATTATAATAGAGCCAATCGCTGGAAATATGAACTTTATAAGAAGTGATAAGAGGTTTTTGAAGAAATTAAGAGTATTATGCTCAGAAAATAAAATTTTATTAGTTTTTGATGAAGTTATGACTGGATTAAGGGTATCTTTAGGTGGAGCACAAGAGATTTATGGTGTCAAACCAGATTTGACCACCTTAGGTAAAGTATTAGGTGGGGGTTTCCCAGTGGGCGCATTTGGAGGTAAATCAAAAATAATGGATTGTTTGAGTCCAGAAGGCGACGTTTATCAAGCAGGAACACTATCAGGAAATCCTGTTGCTATGGCTGCTGGAATTAAAACAATTGATATCATATCGAAGAAAAAGTTTTTTGATGATTTATGCGCGAATACCAAGTACTTCACAGATTCTGTTAATATGATTGCTCAATCTAAGGGCATCGAAATGTGTGCTGATAGTGAAGGTGGAATGTTTGGTTTGTTTTTTACAAAAGAAAAACCAAAGAACTACTCAGGCATAAGTAAGAGGAATATTCATCAATTCATAAGCTTTTTCAAATTTATGTTAACCAATGGTATATATTTTGCTCCTTCTGCATATGAAGCAGGATTTATGTCATCAAAACACACTAAAAAAGACAT
>CEUK01034805.1_pt1 | contig 13762 bp, 11 predicted proteins | sample 356451 | NCBI WGS metagenome assembly CEUK01 (sample SAMEA2622843, study PRJEB7988) | marine metagenome | isolation source: saline water (ENVO:00002010), including
GTGGAACTCCTCAAATTTTAGGAAGAGTATTAAACTCAGTATATATCTCCAGTCAAAAAAAAGTTCTAAGATTTGCGCATGGTGGGGAGAGAGTTTTTTTTTCTGATAAGTTGTGGGTTATTACAGAGTTAATAAATTCAACAGAGTATTACACTCATGGTACACCAGAAAAAATTTCTGTAGAAAAAAAAATAAGCAACCTACCCATTAAATTAAAAAAATTGATGCCATCTAAAATTACAACACTAGGATCAAAAAAACATCAGATCATTTATGAAAACTCAAAAGGGCTAAATTCCAAAATTAAAAAAAAAGTTATTTTTTTTCCCGGATGTTTTCTAGGTGAAAGATTTTTACATAATCCTTTTTTTAAGCCTTCAGATATTTTTTTGGCTGATTATATCAAAGCATTTATTAGTGAAATTAGTAAAATTGGTTATGAAGTCATTATTAAGACTCACCCTGGAGGTATTCAACAAGAGAGATTTTTTAATTCACTAGGTACAACGGTTTTAAAAAGCATATTTAACCTAAGAGATTATAATAACTCAATTTTGGCATTTGATTTTGCTGGCACAGCATTTACTGATTCGCTATCATCAAATTTCCCAATTTTACTATTAAATAATGGTGCAAGACCATTTTCAAATTTATATTTATTAGATTTAAAAAAAAGATGTGAAATTTTAGATCCTTATTATTCTAATAACAACATTAGATTTAAAAATAAGGATATTAAATTAAGTTTAAAAAGGGCAGTAGAAAAATCAGAAAATTTTGAAAGTTTTTCAAGTAAATTTTTTTTTTAAGTTAATGAAAAATGGGTATTATAAAATTTAAAAAAAATAAAAATTTTAATGTTTTTATTCAAAAAGATTTAAGCTGGAAAAGCCTTCGATTTGATAAAGGAAAAATATTTTTTAAAGGAGAGAAGGATTCTGTTATAAAAATCTTTGATCTAATTAAGAAATGTAGATATGATTTAAAGAAGATAAAACAACTTCTACTAAAATATAATAATTGTTCTTCAGCCATTTTTTTTAATAAAATGTATTGTGTTTGCTTTACAGACTTTTGTCGAAGCTATCCTATTTTTTTTCGAAAAGATTTAAATAATATTTTAATTAGTAACTCATACAAACATTTAAAAAAAAACAAAGACTTTATAGATGAAGAATCCCTAAGTTTTATAAAATTATGTGGTTATTCTCTAGGTTATAATACTCTTATAAAAAATATTAAAATAATGAAGCCTGGAGAAATCCTATATTCTGATAACAAAAATACAAAATTAGAAAAGTATTTTGAGTATCACGTAACAATAAAAAAAAATAAGTTAAGTAAAGAAAAATTAAAAAAAAAATTATCAATAATTGTTGATGACATTATTAAAAATATAATAAAAAAATCTAATAATAGACCTATTTGGGTTCCTTTAAGTGGAGGACTAGATTCAAGATTAATATTATGTAAATTACATGAAAATGGATATAAAAATCTTAATTGCTTTTCTTATGGTTTAAAAAATAATGCAGAAAGTTTAATTGCTAAGGACATTGCTAAAAGTCTTAATATTCATTGGAGGTTTATTGAAATTAAAAAAAATAATTATGTTAGTTTTTATTCTTCAAGTGAAAAAAAAAAATTTGATGATTTTTCAGATAATTTACAGGTGGTTCCAAACTATCAAGATTTCTTAGTAATTAAAAAAATGTTATATGACAAAATTTTATCACAAGAAGCAATTATTATTAATGGACAAAGTGGAGACTTTAACACTGGAAATCATATTCCAGAAAGTTTGATAAAAAAAAATAATTTTAAAAACTTTTTAGAATCACTTAAAAAAAAACATTTCTTCTTATTTAAATCTGATGACAATCCTTATTTTAATAATATTGTGGATAGATTTTTTACTGATTATTTAAAATTCAATAAAGTATTTAAAAAAAATTTGACTGATCTTTATGAAAAGTGGGAGTACGAAGAACGACAAATTAAGTATGTGGTTAATGGTCAAAAAACATATGATTTTTGGGGTATTGATTGGTTTCTTCCTCTCTGGGATTCAGAATTTGTTAAATTTTGGACTTCAGTTGACAAAAGGTATCGGTATAAACAAAATCTCTATAAAGAATTTTTAAATGATTGGAATTATAAAAACTTGTTCAGAAGAAAGTTTACCCTAAATTCTCATACGGGCCTTTTAGCCTTTTTTATAAAACTGTTATCCTTTTCCCTAAAAATTTCTTCTTCAAGAGAAAAAATTATTAGTTATTTTGATTATTTTTCAAGATATGGGTTTTATTATCAATATGTAAAATTCAGTAAGTATCTTAAGTTAAGAGGAAAAATTAAAAATCCAACAAGTATTCATCTTTTAACTTGGATGAATCAAAAAGAAATTTTTAAGAATATTCGAGAGTTCAAAAATTGAAAATTCTTTATATTTGTAGAATATTTAGTGGCTTAAGTAATTCCATTAAAGAAAAAAAATGGATACCAACCGGCGTACCAACAATATATAAGATGATAGAAAAAATTGATAGTTTAAGTTTTTCATCTGAATTTATCTTTACTGATTGGATAACTAATGAAAATAAAACTTTGTTAAATATCAGAATAAATAAAAAAATAAAACTTAACGGCCTTAAATCAGAGATATTGCTGGTTTCAGGATTATTTTTTGTTAATTTTTTTCTACAATCTAGAATTATGAAGATTTTAGTTGAAATAAAAAGACAGTTAACAATTTTATTTTCGGTTATAAGATTTAATCCTGACATTATTTATGTTGATAGAGCAAATCTAATTTCAGGTGCAATTTGTTCACGGTTTTTTAAAAAAAAGGTAGTCCTGAGAATTATGGGAATTTACCCTTCTATGTGGGAAATTCTGGATAGTACAAATTTCTTTAATATTTTTTTAAAATGGTGTTTAAAGTCTAGTTTTAGTTTGGTTATTTGCACGGAGGATGGATCTGGTGGTAAACAATGGATGAATAAGGCTTTAAACAGAAATGTAAAAAGAATTAACTTGTTGAATGGTGTAGATATTATAAATTCTAAATCAAAAGATAAAACAGTACTAAAAAAAATAAATAAAAAAAGGATAAATGTATTATTTAAGGGAAGGTTCGAAAAAATTAAGGGATGTTACGAATTTATAAATGGTATTAGTTATCTAGATCAAAAGACTAAAAGAAAAATTAATATTATAATGATTGGAACAGGATCGGAAGAAAAAACAATCTTAAAGCTAGCTGAGAAAAAAAAATTAACAAATATTTTTTTTCATTTTAAAAATGTACCTCATAAAAAAATATATTTATTTCATAATATTGCTGATATTTATGTTTCTTTAAACCAAGCTGGGAATTTAAGTAATTCAAATTTAGAATGTTTTAAAGCCGGATTATGTTCAGTTATACCTGTTGAAAGAAAAAAATATTTTCGCGATGTTAATATAAAAAACTATTTTAATGAAAGGGACTTGATTCGAATTCCTTGGAAAAACCAAGAAAAAGAATTGTCGGTTGTATTAAAGTTTTTAATCAATAACAAATCAAAAATAAAATTTTACTCCAAAAATATTCATGAAAAATCTAAAAAAGTGATTTTTTCCTGGAATAAAAGAATTGGCAGAGAGTTGAAATTACTTAAAGAAATTTATGAAAATTAAACTACTAAGTATAATTGGTACAAGACCTCAGTTTATAAAATCTGCGACTATTGCTCGAGCAGCTAAAAAATTAAAAATCAATCATTTAATTACTGACACGGGACAACATTACTCAAAAAATATGGCGTTTTCCTTTATTGAAGAGCTAGGTTTAAATAAAATCGATTACTGCCTCAATATTGGTAAAAAGACCTCTATTAGTCAGTTGTGTGCAATAATGAAAAAATTAGAACTTTTAATTCCAAAGTTAAAACCAGACTTTGTAATCGTTTACGGAGATACTAATTCTACATTAGCAGCTAGCATAGTTTGCTCTAGATTACAAATTAAGATTGCACATGTAGAGGCGGGACAAAGATCAAGAAATAACCAAATGCAGGAAGAGGTTAATAGGATTTTGACTGATAATCTATCCTCAATTTTATTTACAACTACTAAAGAAGCAACTGACAATTTAATTAATGAAAACTTTAATAAAAAAAAAATATTTCAAGTTGGTGATGTCATGTTTGATTCAGTAAAATTTTTTCAAAAAAAGATAACAAAATTACAGGATAAAGATTATGTTCTTCTTACATTTCATCGAGCAGAAAATGTTGACGAAAAAAATAGGTTAGAACTTCTAGTTGAGGGTTTTATAAAGTTATCAGAACAAATAAAAATAATTTTACCAATGCACCCCAGAACGAGGAAAAATTTAATTAAATTTAATTTTTTTTCAAAATTACAAAAGGTTGTTAGGGTTTTACCTCCACAGCCATATCTGAACTTACTTAAATTAATAAGTGGAAGTGACTTTGTGATTACCGACTCTGGTGGTATCCAAAAAGAAGCATATTTTTTAAAAAAGAGATGTTTCATAATAAGGGAAGAAACAGAATGGAATGAGCTAGTAGAAATTGGCTTTAATAAAATTATTCCTCCAATTAAAAAAAACTTCAATAATGTATTACTTTCTGAAATGAAAAAAAATGTAAAAGTTTTTCATGATAATAAATTATTTGGAGATGGAAAGTCTTCAGAAAAAATATTAAAGATTATTAGGAAAGAAATACTTAATAATCATTGATTGTAGGTTATAATATTTTTTAAAAAATAATCCGTTGATAATTTGAGGATTGATTTTTCAAATTTCCTTACCTAAAAAGGATATTATTAAAGAGAAAAATTTGAAAAAAGTTTGTAAAATATTAAAGAATTTTTGTAAATAAAATCTTATGTGCGGTATATCAGGTTTTTATCTTTTAAATAATTATTCTACTCATAAAGAATCATTGAAAACACTTATGAATATGACTAATGTTCTCAGGCACAGAGGGCCAAATGCATCAGGTTATTGGTCCTCAGAAAAAGATAATATTTATTTAGGACATAGAAGGTTATCGATAATTGATTTATCCGAAACTGCAAATCAACCAATGAGTTCTAGTAACGATAGATATATAATAGTATTCAATGGTGAAATTTATAATTTCAAGAAACTGAAAAATGAAATTAAAAAACTATCAAATGTTAAATTTAAGACTGAATGTGATACAGAGGTCATCCTTGAGCTTATAGTAAATTTTGGGTTTAGAAAAACCCTTGATAAAATAATTGGTATGTTTTCTTTAGCTGTATGGGATATAAAAGAAAAGAATTTGTTTTTAGCAGTTGATCCACTTGGAAAAAAACCACTTTATTGGAGTGTAAACGACAAAAATATTATTTTTGCATCAGAGATAAAATCAATTCTAAAATTTAATAATTTTAAAAAAACTTTAAATCATCAAAGTTTATCTGAGTTTTTAAAATTTTCATATATTAAGGCTCCTAATACAATTTTTGAAGGACTAAATAAATTAGAACCTGGAACCTACTTAATGTTATCAAGAGAGCTCGAAATAAAAAAATACAGGTACTGGCATCCTAAGAATTTTTTGTACTCTTTTTCTGATCAAGTAAGAAATGAAAATACTATAATTGAAGAACTTCATGAACTTTTAAATACTTCTATATTTGAAAGGCTCACGGCTGATGTACCTGTTGGAGTATTACTTTCTGGAGGAATTGATAGTTCATTGGTAGCATCTCTAGCAAAAAATAATAAAGATGATATAAAAACTTATTCAGTAGGTTTTGAAAATAAATTATTTGACGAATCAATTTACGCAGAAAAAATTTCTGATCATATCAATACTCACCACAAAAATTTTCTTTTGGAAAATAATAAAATTCGTAAAATAATTGAAAAACTCCCAGAAATTTATGATGAACCATTTGGAGATTCTTCTCAAATTCCAACTTTTTTGATTTGTAATCAAATTAAAAAAGATGTGACAGTTGCTTTATCTGGGGATGGAGGAGATGAGATATTTGGAGGATATTCAAGATATTTATGGGCTAAGAATTTTCTAACCATCAATAAGTTTTTTGGTTCACGTTTTTTAAATTTGGTTTCATTAATTATAAATTATTTCCCAAATAATTTTTTTGATTGCTTAAGTTTAGTATTACCCCAAAAAATCAGACCTAGTCATTTTGGTCATAGACTAAAAAAAATTGCAAAAATACTAAACTCTAATGATGAGATTGAAATATACTCCAAATTAATCTCAAGCAATAGACTTTTAGATTTACTCAATGAAAATAATTTTGATAAAAAGATTTCTTTTAAAAAGGATTATAAAGACTATTCTTTCATGGAAAACATGCAACTACATGATATTGAAAATTATTTAGTTGGAGATATTTTAGTAAAAGTAGATAGAGCAAGTATGTCTAACAGTCTAGAAATACGATCACCGTTTTTAGATAGAAGAGTCGTAGAGTATTCTCTCCAAAATTGCAGACCTTTTCATAAAATAAAAAATAAACAAGGAAAATATATCCTTAGAAAAATATTAAAAGACTACCTTCCTGAAAGATTATTTAAGAGACCAAAAATGGGCTTTGGTATTCCTATAGATGTTTTAATAAATGATCAATTAAAGGAAAAACTTTCCTATTTTTCATCAAACGAATTTATACAAAATCAAAATTTATTCGAAAATATCAAAGTGAAAAAATTTTTTGAAGATTACAATAAAAAGGGATCCAACTTATATACAGAAATGTGGAACTTTTTTATTTTCCAAAGTTGGTATCATAAATGGATGAATTAAAAAACTACTCAATATTTTTTATAAACCGATTACAAAATTTATTCATCCCGTTCTCACTAATACTTTCCATATAAATTTCCTGACTATTTGAAATAATTTCATTTCGCAATCTATAATTTTTAATATAAGTTTCAAATATTTCTTCAAGATTACTGAAATCCCATTCAAGTGGTACGTAAGTCTTGTTGGGTAAAAAAATATTTGGCCAAGTTTCCATGTGATCCATTGTAGGTTTTACTAATAGAGATCCCCCCAAAATAATTTCATAGTCTCTTGCTCCTAATTCTCCCCAACCAAATGGGCTAAAAGAAATCTTCGCACTATTTTGTATTTTTAAGTACTCATTATTTGATAATTTTCCTTGCGCTTTTTTAATGAAAGAAGAAATTGATTTTTTATGAAAAACATTTTTTCCTATTACTGATACATAGTCTAATTTTTTAAGCTTTTCATTTAAATCATTGAAAAGTTTTTCTCTGTGAAATTTAATAGTGTTTCTGTTATATTTAATACTTCCACGAAAAAAAAAATCAATTTCTCTAGATTTATCTGGTTCTACAAAATTATTATTGAATTTTTTGATTACAAATAGCGGAAGAAAAAGCCTTAAAAAACTATAAAACGAACTGAATGAGTTATGCACATTTCCTAAACCAATGTTCCAAGAAAGTCTAAGTTTATTTTCATACTTTTTTTTTAAAGGGAAATTATTTATATATTTATTTTTATCAAGTATTTTGAATTTTTTATGGTAATAATCGGTAAATATTCTTCCTCCGTAAAGATCAGATCTGTAAAGTGATTTATTCTTTAAAATTTGTTTTTTCAAATAAATGTCAATATAAGGCATTACTTCAAAATTTGTCACAGACGAACTGTCAGAATTATCGAACCAAATAATTTTTTTCACTTTTGATTTTATTTCTGAAAGATATTCTAATAGAGCTTTATTATTTTTAGAATAAGGCTTTTTGGCATCAATTATATTTTGAGTTGGTTTCGAGATTAGGATCAAAATATCACAGTCGAGAAGTTCTTTGGATAGTTTAAAATAAAAAGCTATTTTATATCCTAATTCAAAAAGCTTAATTTTGTTTATTATTAGAGGATAAATTGTATAAAAAACTATTCCTTCTTTATTAATTAAAATATTTATTTTTTTTTTAGTCATTGTTTAAAAAAACTTGATAATGTTACTTAAATTATAATTAATTTAAAAGAATTTAACAAAAAATGAAAAATTTTGTTACTACACATTTTAATCGTGTTTTTTCTGGCCTAAAAAACAGTAACAGTTCTTTAATTAATGTTTCTCATAAATTAAGTTATAAAGATAGAACCCTAATTAAGATTCTAAATGATTATGGTATCAGAAACAAAAATTGTTTAGATATTGGACCAGGTTCTGGTAGATGGATTAATTTTTTAAAAAAAAAACAATCAAAAAATATTTATGCAGTTGATATATCGGATAAAGTAATAGATCTTAATAAAAAAAATTGTAGTAAAATCTTTAAGATTGATTTTGAAAAAAACAAAATTCCGCTTAAAAATTGTTCTATTGACTTAGCCATATGTTTTGAGGTTCTTGAACATTTAAGACAACCTGAAAACTTTCTTAGAGAGATTATTAGACTTTTAAAAAAAAACTCCATTGCTGTTTTCACTCTTCCTAATATTTTATCTTTCTCATCAAGAGTAAGAGTTATTTTTGGTTTATTGCCTACAGCAATAGTTTCTGACCCTACACACATAAAATTTTATAGAAAAAAGGATATTATAAATATTTTTTCTAAATTTGACATTGGGATAAGGTTCTATTCTTCGTCTTTTTCAATTAATATTTTTAATCCAAAAAGCAGAATTAAAATTCCTACAACAAGTTTTTTTTCATCACTTGATGATAGCCTAATCTTTACTATTAAAAAACTTAAATGATTTATAACAAAACGTTTGTATCAATAAGCTTATTAACATTATTAAATTTTTTAATAATAAATTTTTCCATAAGTTTTCTAGATTATGAGCTTCCTGATTCAAATAGCTATTTAAATTTTTCACCAAAATATAAATCATTCTATCCCTTTTTAATTAATATAATTGATATTCTGAGTTTGAATTTAATTTATGTTCAAATATTCATTTTATCTTTAAGTATAATTTTATTATGTTATTCGGTTTTAAAAAAAAATAATCTTTTTATTTCTCTTATTCTATATTTTGCAATAACACTAAATTTTTTTTATACATCCTTCTCAAAAACTATTCTCACAGAGTCTATTTTTTTTAGTTTGATAAACATAGGATTTAGTTTATTTATTTTAGACAGTAAAAAAAAATATAATTATTATTTTTACTTTTTGGTTTTAGCCCTTTTGTGTTCGATAAAAAGTATAGGCTTCGTGGTTATGTTTTGTTTTCTTTTACTTAACTTTTTAAGAAAAGATAAACTAAATTATTTAAAATGTTTTTCGATAATTTTTCTTTTTATAGTATTAGAAAATATTATTTTTTATAAATTTAACAATGTTAGGAATAGTGTTCTAGGGGAAGTGATTTTAGGAAAGACTTTTTTCCTATCAGGAAAACAAAATTTTATGATAGAAGATTATCCAGATACTTATAAATCAATATTACAAAAATCCAAGAATTACTTTGAGGAGATTCATACAAAACTTAACAAAATTAAAAATTTTCCCACAAAAGTAGAACTTCAATCTGACTATGAAGTAGTTGCTCAATTTCAATTTTATGATGACTTAAATATCGAAGAGAAAAAAATTTATCATGAGATGTCTAATAACAAGTTATTGGTATTTAGTTATTTGTTAAAAAATAACTTTGTAGAATACTTTAATCTTTCAATGAGTCATTTTTTTGGTCAATGGGTTGCAGGTTTCAAACATGAATATTTGAAAGAAAATTATTTACCTAAAACTGAGCAACTGTTACTTTCTTCAGGAGGAATAGATATAAAAGATTACAAAATCATAAAGGTGGGGCGAAATTCTTTAATTTCATTATTTATTTTGTTTCAGATTATTTTTTTAACGTCGTTTCTTAGATTTTTATTCAACAAAAAGGATAATTCTTTTTATTTTATAATTTTTCCTCAAATTTATTTATTTGTTGTTTCATTTGTAAATATTTCCACAGTAAGATATCTTATGCCAGTATATCCAATAGTGATTTTATCTTGCTTAATCTTTTTAAAAGAAATGGTTAAAGAAAACAATGTATTTTCAGCAAGGTATTGACATTGTAGAAATAAATAGAATCTCAAAAGTTTATGAAAAGTTTGGCTTTAATTTTTTAGTTAAAGTGCTGAGTAATCAGGAGTTAAAAATAATTCCCACATACAAAAAGAAAAGAATTGATTTTATTTCTGGCAGATTTGCAGCCAAGGAAGCGTTAGTTAAAGCTATTGGTACTGGTTTTCGAAATGGGTTAAGTTTTAAAAAAATCTCCATCATAAACGATGATTATGGAAAGCCGGAAATATTGTTAGATAAAAATCTAGATAGAATTTTAGAAAAAAAAATCAAAAATGTTAATATATTAGTTAGTATTTCTCATGAAAAAAAATATTGTATTTCTTCAGTAATTATAATAGGTAAGAAAATTGAAACGTAAGATTTTAATTATTATTGGTTCTTTAGATATTGGAGGTACAGAGAAGCAATTATTGAAAATTATAAGTAGATTAACCAATTATTTTGACTTTACCATCTTATCTTTTATAAGAGGAGGAGACTTATTAAAAGATTATAAAAAATTAGGAATAGAGGTTTTGGTACCCGTAAAGGAGAGTAAAAGAATTATTCCACTAAGAATTTTAGGTTACATCTACACGATTTTTAAATCTTTTATTAAAACTAAACCAAGTATAGTTCATTTTTATTTACCACACAGCTACCTTCTTGGTTCTTTTCTCGCATATATTTTTCCCCAAAAAAAATATATTATGTCTAGACGATCACTAAATTATTACCAAGAAAAAATTCCTTTTTGTAAGTTTATTGAAAAAAAACTCCATAAAAAAATGAATTTAATAATTACAAATTCTAAGAAAAACTATAATCAACTTGTTAATGAGGAAAATGTTAAACCTGATAAATGTCACATAATTAGTAATGGAATAGAAATAGTAAATAAGAAAAAAAAAGAGAACAAAATAGTCGAGATTTTATGTATTGCAAATTTTATCAAGTATAAGAATCATAATATGATTATTGAAGCCTGTAATAGATTGTCCAATAAACTTGAATGGTCGTTAAAACTGGTAGGAAATGATACAGACAAGATAATTGATGAATTAAAAAGTAGAATTAAATTTGAAAATAAAAGTAAAATAAATTTCATAAAAAAAAATAAAAGTATATCAAAATTTCTCATAAAAGCAGATATAGGAATCCTTACCTCAAATGAAGAAGGACTATCAAATAGTATTTTAGAATATATGAGTTATGGCATCCCAGTTATTGCGACAAATATTGGTGGTAATGTTGAGCAAGTTTTTAACAAAAAAAATGGTTTTTTAGTAGAAAAGAATAATGATTTACAACTTTCGATCAGACTTGAGGAACTAATTAAGAATAAGTCGTTGAGACACACTTTAGGTAAAGAAAGTAAAAGAATAGCAATGGAAAAATTTAGTATGGAAAAGTCATTTAGAAAATACAAAAAAATTTATGAGGAAATCTAAATACTTATTAGCTCTTTTTGAACCATTTCTTTAACAAGTTCTTTGAACGAAATCTTGGGCTTCCAGCCTAAAATTTTCTTTGCTTTACTGTAGTCTCCTCGCAGATAGTCAACTTCTGCTGGACGAAAATATGTACTATCAATTTTAACTAATGTTTTTCCATCTTTTGAGTTTTTCCCAATCTCATTTAGTCCGGATCCAGACCATTCAATCTTTATATCAACAAAAGAAAATGCAAGCTCAACAAAGTCTCTAACTGAATAAGCTTTACTTGTTGCCAAAACAAAATCATCTGGCTTTTTATGTTGCAATATCATCCACATTCCCTCTACAAAATCCTTTGCGTGTCCCCAGTCTCTTTTTGCATTTAGATTTCCAAGATATAAGTATTTTTGCTTTTTATTTACTATAGCTGCAATTGCTCTGGCAATTTTCCTAGACACAAAGGTTTCTCCTCTTATTGAACTTTCATGATTAAATAAAATCCCATTTGATGCAAAGATGTTGTAGGCTTCCCTATAATTTTTAGTTATCCAATAGGAATAAAGTTTTGCAACCCCATAAGGGCTGCGTGGATAGAAAGGTGTTTTTTCGTTTTGTAATTTAACCGAAACTTTACCGTATAATTCTGAAGTGGAGGCTTGATAAAATTTTATTTTTTTTTCCATACCAAGTATTCTTATTCCCTCAAGTATTCTTAGTGTACCTAGAGCATCAGCATTAGCTGTGTATTCAGGAGTTTCAAAACTCACATGAACATGACTTTGTGCTGCTAAGTTATAGATTTCTGTAGGGGTTATCTCTTTTAAAAGTCGTATTAGATTTGTAGCATCTGTTAGGTCACCATAGTGTAAGAAAAAATTTGTTTTTATTTCTTTGGGGTCTCTATAAAGATGATCTATCCTAGCAGTATTAAATGAAGATGACCTTCGTTTGATACCATGGACTTCATAATTTTTCTTTAGAAGAAATTCTGACAATAAGGCACCGTCTTGACCAGTTACTCCAGTTATTAGAGCTATTTTTTTCAAAATTTAATCCCTTTATTTTCTTAATATTTTTTGATTATCTAAATACCATTTGTAGAAAAGTTTTAAACCTTTTTTTAAACTAATTTTCGGTTTCCAACCCATTTGTTTTATCTTTTTTGATTCTAATAGTTTTCTTTTCATCCCATTTGGTTTAGATGTATCAAATATAATTTTTCCTTTATATCCAACAATATCTTTGACTAGGCTAGCAAAGTTCTTTATAGAAATTTCATGTCCTGAACCAACGTTAATTGGTTGGGATGAATTATAATTTTCAGCTAAAAAAAGACATGCTTCTGCTAAATCATCAACATGTAAAAATTCTCTTAGAGGAGTTCCACTTCCCCATACTGTTACATTTGGCAGATTATTTATTTTAGCTAAATGAAATCTGTTTAATAGTGCAGCAGGAACGTGACCATTGATGTCATCAAATTTGTCCATTGGGCCATATAAGTTAGTTGGCATTATAGATATGAAATTACAATTATCCTGAATTCTAAAGGCTTCACATAATTTTATTCCAGCAATCTTAGCTAAAGAGTACCATTGATTACTACTTTCTAATTCTCCTTTTAAAAGTGAATCTTCAGCAAATGGTTGCTTAATATTTTTTGGGTAAATACACGATGACCCTAAATAAACTAGTTTCTCGACTTTAATTAATTTTGCTGAATTAATTATATTAAAAGAAATCATTACATTATCATATAAAAAGTCTCTTGGAAAAGACATATTAGCAGCGATTCCTCCAACTTTTGCTGCAGCTAAAAATATCACCTCAGGTTTTTTTCTTTTCATCCAGTTTAAAACTTTTTCCTGACACCTTAAGTCTAAATCTTTTTTTTCTGCAACTAAAATCTTTGATTTAAATTTAGCTAATTTTTTAAGGATTGAATTGCCAACCATACCATTATGACCGACAATCCATATTTTTTTATTCTCTAAAGAAATTCTATTTTTTTTTTCTTCCATATTTATCTTCTATTCTTACAATATCATCTTCTCCAAGGTATTTACCTGTTTGAATTTCAACCAATTTTAGTATTCTAGAGGTTTTATTTTCTAAACGATGAATTTCTCCAACATCTATAAAAGTTGATTGATTTGTATTTAAATTAAAAGTTTTATCGCCTTTTGTAACGGATGCTTTACCTTCAACAACAACCCAGTGCTCTGATCTTTTTTTATGATACTGTAAA
>CEUK01168772.1_pt1 | contig 13756 bp, 6 predicted proteins | sample 356451 | NCBI WGS metagenome assembly CEUK01 (sample SAMEA2622843, study PRJEB7988) | marine metagenome | isolation source: saline water (ENVO:00002010), including
TGAAGTTTACAGTGTTAATCTTTTTAGTGAATACGAATCGCAATTAACAACAGAAGAAAGAGATAAAATTAATAACCTTACTGGAAAATATACTGGACTGAGGATTAGTAATTTTGGCAAAGATATATACAAAAGTATTGAGGATTTTGGAGCTCAATTTGAATCCATGCTTGAAACTATTTCAGAAGAATTAAATCATATAAATGACACTTTATAATTATGAAAAAAAATAATTTTTATTTATCACTAATATTAATAGCTCTTATGATTTCTGCTTGTGGCGGTGATGATTTAGCTATAAATGTTGAGGAGTCTAAAAAAATTACTAAAAGTCAAATGATAGTCAATCAAGGCTTTAGTTTTCAGGACAAAGCTTCTGAGCCAATAGGAATGGGAATTTTTGGCGATGGCAATGTTAATACAGGAGAGTTTTTTGATGTTATTGATAGTTGGGAGAGATTTAAAACTCAACAATCAACAGATACAGATGTATATATAGATATGTCAGGAGGAGTTGATTTTGGCATTGAATCGACTCAAGAATATCTTGAGGAAATTACACTTACTCTTAAAAACGATGGCAACTATTTTAAAATTGCAAATGAAATTGAGGCCTTTCCGATTACCAATTATAAAACAGCATATTCTGAATTTCTTAATAAGGATAACTATAGAGGACTCTTCTCAAAACTAAAATTAGCTCTTGATAAATGTGTTAATCAAAAAGATAAAGTATCCATTTTCATAACTGATTTTTTGCTAGATGAAGGAATAAGAACAAAACCAAGCTCATTAAATTCGAATATTACACGCAAAATAACTGAAGACGGTACTGCTTGGGCTATTGAAGAGTTTGCCGATTATTTTGGTGATAATAATATATTAGAAATAGTTGCTGTACAATATAATCATCCTAAAGGCATCTATGGATGTAAAGGTCAATCAAAAGATTGTTCTAAATATCTTTACTATATGTTTTTCACGCCCAAACATTTAGTTGGAACTAATTCAGCAGTTAATGACATAATATCATCAATGAAATCATTTGATAGAACTGAATATATTAAAATTGATCCTTTATCTTTTGGGTTTCTTAATAGTGAAATAAATGGCGTTGGAAATGTTGAATATAATTATTCTTCAGTAAGAAGACTTACCCCAAAGATAATTGATGATTTTAATGTTCAGTTTATTCCATTTAATATAAACATGTTTCGTAGTAGCCTAAATGACTCAGGAGTTGAAATATTTGATGATGTTAAAATTATTAATAATATAAGTCTTAATGACAGAAAAAATCTAAACAGTTCACCATACAGTTTAAAAGTAGGGGCAAAATTTTATGATATTACTGATTTTTTCTATGAAATAAACTCTATAAATAAAAATAAATTATCTGATTTTGGTATGTCATTTGATGTGAATAATTATCCTGGCAACTTAAAAGATCAAAAAACAGATAATTCACTATCAAGTCCTAGATCAAAAATAGAGAAGGATCTTTTTAGCTTCAATGATAGAAATTATTCTGTAACACTGAATAAGTTAGCTCTTAATAACTCAGCATATTTTGGTGGCGACAAAGAACATGGAAAATTATATTTATGTGACATAGAAATTATTTCGCCAACATTTGATGATTATAAAAATGATTTTTTAAAATGGAAGTTTTATAATGAATACGGGTATCTTGAAAATAATGGATTAATTGGAAGCATTAATAAAGCACTACAAGCCAATAAAGGAAATTATAAAAATAAAGTTCTATACTCATACATTATAGCTTTAAATGATAATAAATAATTAAAACCACTATGAACAAACAAAAATTTTACACAACTATTATTTTGATGTTAATGTTTTTTAGCGGCTATGCCGAGACAGCAACTACTTCATCATATAAAAGCATTGTTACAGTTATATATTTACAAGCTGTGACCGTTGGCGCAATAGTCTCTATAATAACTATAGGCCTTGTAAGTATTAATGCGTATGACCTAATTGACAAAAGAATAAGAAAACAACGTGATGTGTTAAAAAGACGTATTACATTTTTTATTGTTCTACTTATTACTCCCCTAATTTGGATATATTATACTACTCAAATAATGTATAACTCCGTAAGCAATAGTATAATGGGATATAACTGGTCTATGTCAGATGCTTGGATTGGTAAAAAATTAGTTACCGCATATGTAAATGGCACTTTATATGTTGGGCTCTCATATCTTGTATTCTTTATTTTATTTGCTTGGGTTTTTACAAAATTTGGTAAATACAAAGGATACACAGTTCTCAAGAGTAATCACAAAATTTTAGGAATAATATCACTTAATAAAAAAAATAAATAGTTATGAGTACAGATACAACACAAACAAGTAAGTATTTTCTAGTATGTGCAGGAGGTACCGGCATGAGGTGTTTACAATCTTTTGTAAATATGTGTGCTTTGGGAATGTTTTCGGGTCAAATTGTTGATTTATTATTATTAGACACCGATGCAGAAAACAAAGACAAAAAAAATGCAGAAAATTTAGTTCAAAAGTACAAAAGCTTGATGAATAATTATGGTGAAGCTAAGCACGACAAAGCAGGTGAATTCTTTTCAACTCAAATTAATTTATACTCATTTGTTCCGGATTATTCTAAAGACACATCAAAGCAATTTACTTTGTTATCAGAAATGCTAAAGGGTGATCCTAAAGTTAACAAAAGACTTGGTGATTTAATGTATGATGAGCCCGTTCAAGAATTCAATCTTGCACATGGTTATCGTGGACAAACACATTTAGGCTCATATTTAATGTATCATGCCTTTATTGATGAAATCAGAAAAGCAAACGCTGATGACAAATACAAATCATCTAGTGAACTTTATAAATTCATTGATAGAATTAAAGACGCTAATAATGAAGGTGAAGCCAGAATCTTTTCGATGGGCTCAACGTTTGGAGGGACAGGAGCATCTTCTATCCCGGTTATGCCAGTTGCCATTACTGACGCAGCTAAAATAATTACTGGAGGAAAAGTAGATTTATCCAACTTGAATTATGGAGCTACAATACTTGGAAATTATTTTACATTCCCCTCTCCTTCACAATCTCACAAGAAGAAAGAAGGAATAGTTTGTGATTCACAATTTTTCCCCTACAATGCTGCACTATCTCAGATGTATTACATCAAAGACCCTTCTATTTTAGAAACATATAAAAGATTTTACTTTTTGGGATGGGGAGAATTTTCTAAGGTAAATACTGAGGATTACAAAAATAAAATTTCAGGAGTAAAAAGTTCAAAAACAATAACCGGCGGAAAAGATCAGGAAAATCCAGCTCATTTATTAGAGTTTATGTGTGCTTTTGCCGCAAAACATTTTTATGAAACTGGTAAAGTTGAAGATTTAAAGCAAATCAGCAAAACTCAAATGAAATTTAAAGGATTAGGATTCGCAAGCAAAGGTGATGATAAAATTCCAATGGTACATTTTGAAGATTTAGTTACATACCCAGCTGAATCCGGAGAAAAGGGTATTGATGAACAATTTAGAGCTAATTTATATGCTTTATATGCTTTTAGCTCAATGCTTCAAGAAAGATACTCAGGTAATGTAGAAAACTTTTTATCTGACTTAAATAAATACAATTCAACGTATGAATTATCAGATGAAGAAATTGAATCTTTAGGATATTTTCTCTCTTATTTTTCTGTATCGACTGATACTATTGATGGAAAAGAAAAAAATATTCCAGGTTGGTTTTCTCAAATATGGCATTCTCTAAATGAAGCTCCTGACGGAACATTTTTAGGTATAGATCCAAGAGTTTTTGGAGGTCAAAACGAAAAAATGTGGATGCCTGAATGGTCTTATTTATATAAAGAAACATCAGAGAATAACCAATGGGATCAGTTTATTAAAACTTTTAAAAAGAAAAATGGCAATAAAAAAGATGCTAATTTATCAGATTTACTGTCAGATGTGAGGCTTGCATTTCATAGTATGACTCACATAATTGTTGATCCAGAAGCCAAAAAGAAAAAAATTGAAAACGCAGAAGAAGTACAAGCGTAATAACTAATATTTAAGTATACCGACATGTCAAAAAAAGCGAACAGAATAGCACTACTTGCAAAAAATGGTAATATATCATCAGGAATTACAAAAGCAGATGATGGATGGAATGATTTAACTCAAGTTGAAAATTATGTTGAGAAAATTGAATTACCTAAGCTTAACACTGATACTGATATTCAGAATATCCTAACAGCAATCCCATCACCATGGGCTCGTGCATACATGCAATATGCAGCACTTTTAAGACCATACTTTACTGATCCGTTCAGAAAAAGTGCTGATTATGCCGGAGAAACTAAAGATACTGTTCAGGGAATGGACTCACTTTATTTATCACTTCAGGAAGAATGGAAGGGATTAATTGCTTTATTAGCTCTTAAAAGTGAGAATATCAATGTTGAAAGAATAGTATTAGAATATGTTGATGATTTAAAATATGATGAATTAAATGATGCTCAAAGATTTGAAAGAGTTAAAAACGTTTATCAACTTAAAGGTGCTTTTGGCAATATGTTATTTGCAGATGCAGATGTTTGGGGAGATGTTAATAGACCTGATGGTGAATATAACCCGCCATATTTCCAACTAATAAAATTTGATGAAATTCTAATAGCAGCAACACATCCTAGATCACTAGCATACCCTGCGGCGCACTATAAAGAATTGGAAAATAAAAACATTTCATGGTTCAAAAAAGGAAAACTTGTTGATCCATTACATCATTTAAAAGCTCCTGAACTTGATAAATTATATCACTATGTCAATCAAATTAGAAAAAATTTAGAAACCTATGATACTAAATTCTCTAAAGATGAAGTAAATACAATAAATCTTAAAAAATTCCTTCAGGATTGGGCTCAAGAAATTCAACTATTTGTTGAACAAAAACATAAATCATTTAAAATGCGAGATGTTGGTGTTCTTGATTTTTTCAATGAATTTCATTCGCCATTCGATATTGTATTCAATATTGATATGAAAATTTATAAACATGAGGGTAAATATTTAACTGAGAATGTTACTGGTGATTTAGAAGAATTAAATCCTGATCAACTACTTCTTGATGCTAAAGAATCGAAAATAATTCTATTGAAATCTGGTGGTTTTAATGATTATTTAGCAACTGCATTAGAAGCAGTCGGCGATGATGGAGAAAAATATTTTTTCTCTCTTCCATTAAGTGAATTAGGATTAAGAGAATTTTACTCAAATCTTAATACATTGTTAAAGTTTGGAAAAGGAGATAAAAATATTTCTGCCAAATATATCAAGTCAATTGAATCTGTGGAGGTTACACTAGAGGTAGAAATTGACGGACATAAAACACCATTTTCTAAAATTTATAAAATACAAAATGTAGATGATCCACTAGATACAAATGTTGTTCTTTGGCCAAACTTTACTGCTAGTAATTGGAATTCTTATTACATGTATTCTGAGGTTTTACATAATGATGATAAAATAAAAGGTATACCATTAATTTCAAAATCTGATGATTACGAGGAATTAATGTATAAAGATGGTAAAGAGAATAAACTGTATTACATTACTGATGAATTAGATGTTCCAGATCATTTACAACAAGCTAATGCGCATTTATTGGTGAGTTATGATAAGGATAGATTAAAAGGTTCAGATCTTAAATATGAGATTTATAACTCTAATGTTCCTTTTAAAGGAATCGAATTAAGAGGAAATGAAGGCGACTATGACGATTACAATTGTGGTTATATTTTATTAGATGACTCAAAATCTGATGCTGCAAAAGGAATTGTTAATCTTGACGAAAATGAACTTGCTAAGGTTGATGTAGGTATTGACTTTGGAAGTACTAATACCACAATAAGTTATAGAACAGGCGATGATACATCAACTGTATTATCATCGCAAAACCGAAGAAGATTTTTATTAGGCCATGATATAAATGATAATAATTCATTAGCTAAACCAAACGAGTTATTTTTCTTTCAAAATGATGAGCCTGGATATTTTTATAAGTCTTCATTATTAACACATCATAGATTTCGTTTAAAAAATGCACCAGCATCTTTTGCAAATGTCATTACAGGTGGGTTTCCAGTATGGGAAGAAAACCTTAATATAATTGGAGGTGACGAAGAAAAAGTTTTATTAAATATTAATAATACTAACGCCGAAATATTACATGACTTAAAATGGCGAAAGCAAGATCAACACATAAAAAATAAAAAAGCATTTTTAAAAACTATATGGTTATTAATAAATGCAGAGCTATTTTCAGATAACAAAAGACCGGTTTCTCTTTCATGGTCATATCCAACATCAATGCCTAACTCAGTTAGACATGACTTAGAAGGAGTATATTCTGAAATGGTAAATACTGTTGTACCTATTAATGAAAATTCAGTGTCATTGGCTCAAATTGGTGGAGATAAAAATTTACCGTTTAAAGTTTTATCAGAAAGTGAAGCTGTTTCAGAATATGTTTTAAATAAAGGAGGAGTTAGTGTATCAAAAGATACTGTACTTATTAACTTCGATATAGGAGGAACAACTTCTGACATAAGTATTTTAGTAAATGATCCAGGTGATAAAAGAGCTAATTTAATTAGACAAACATCTGCAAAATTAGCAGCAAACAGAATGTCTACTGCGGCTAAATTTTCTAAAGACTTAAGAAAATGTATTGAGTATTTTGTTAAGAAAAATCATCTAAATATCCAATGTTTAGAAGAGTTTGATAAGAATTCAGATGTATCAACATATCTACTAAATATTGTTTTCAATAAACTTGAAAAAAATAAAATAGATGGCAGTCTATTTTATAATCAATGTTGGAACCCTGACGACGATACCTTAGATAGAGGTGAAACAAGAGGACTATTTGCTATAGCATCATATATTTCTGGCTTATTATTATTCCACACAGCTCAAAAAGTAAGAGGGCTTATTGAAAATGGAGAATTAAAGCAGAAGAAATATCATATTAAATTTAACTCATTTGGAAAAGGTGGAAGATTATTTGACTGGCTAAGAAATGGTGTTAATGAAAATGAAGCAAATAAGTATTATGAAGATTGTTTTAGACTTGGAAGCCAAAGAGATTCAAATGATATAGATATAATCGCCTCATTTGGAAATTACGAAGTTGCAGAAAACACTAAAAAAGAGGTTGCATTTGGTTTAGTAAATAAATATGAAAGTTTTAAAACTGATAGTAAGAGCGGAAGTGAAGTTATTGGAGAAGACGGATATAAGTTTAAAGGAAAACCACTTTCTTGGAATCAAGAAATTACTCCTGAAATGATTCACGAATTTGGCGAAGCACTTGAATTCCCAACTAATAGTGATTTACCTAGATTTACTCTTTTCATTGACAGATATATTTCCCTTGTGAGAGATTGGAATGTGTTTGATACTTCAGTTATAAAATCAGAAATCTCAAGTTTTGCTGAAAGAAAACTTGAAAATTATGTAAAAACAGATGCTGCATGGATTGATCATAAAATGACAGCTAATAAACTTGAACTTAAAGACTTTAAGTTAACTGCATCGCCATTTTTATATGAAGGTATGTGTTTTTTAGATGAAGTGTTAATTCCAAAACTATATTCACTTAACCAAGACAATACAAAACCAACGGTGCTTTCTAATGGCGATGATGAATAATAAATAATTGCAATGCATAAATGAAGAAATATTTATTAATCTTCATGCTTTTTTTGTGCAAAATAATACTTGCACAAGGAGTGGTTAATTCTGAAAAGCTATTTATTTCTGATGTAGATAAGTTTTCATTAGTATTTTCCCCAAGTATTGATTTACAAAAAGGAAATTCTGATGTTTTAGAGTCTGGCATTCAATTATCATCACTTTATAAGCTAAATACTAAACACTGGATAAAAATTTCAGGAGGACTAGATATAATTAGAGAAGATGGTGAAAATGTATCTAACGATCAATTTTGTCAAATAAGACATACTTACACACTCAATAATTGGAGTCACACCTTTACATTTTATCAACTTCAATCAAATTTTAATCTTGGCGTATCCAAAAGAGAACTTATAGGAGCTGGAGTAAGATTTAAACCTATAAGAACCAAAAAAATTAAATATGATTTTGGACTAGGTATTATGCATGAAGTTGAAGAATATAAAATAGATATTGATAACTCAAATATGTTTAGAATAACATCTATGAGTATAATGAAATTAATATTTGAAAGTTTTGAACTAAAAAATATAACATATTATCAACCAAGCTTTGATAGCTTTTCAGATTTCAGAGTAATGAATGAATTTGACATTTCATTTGAAATTAATAATTGGCTTTCATACGAACTTAATTATATAGTAAGATTTGATAACCAAAAACCAATTTTTCTTGATGAAAAAATTGATAATTACATAACCTCAGGCTTCAATTTTAAAATCGAAAATAAAAAATAATATGTCATTGAGAGTCACTTTATTTATAAGTTGTATTATCAGTTTTTTGCTAAATACAGAAAGATGCTTTTCTGATAACCCAAGTAAATTAACTAATCACGCGAATCTTTATTATTGGTACGCTACAGAATCACAACATAAATTATCTCTTTATGACTCTGCAAAAGTTTATGCTAAAAAGTCAAATTATTTTCTTAATACAATGGATTCATTAAATCCTGAATATGAAAAATTATTGATGAAAAATAATAGTATTATCAATCACTATGATCATACTAATTCTATAAACTCTGATAATTTAAATGGAAGGTACCCCTATTTCCCAATTATTATGGGTGAAAATAATCATCATGTATTAATTGATGATGCTAATGAATTATGTTTAGAAGAAGCGTTAATAAGTCTAGGTTCACAATTAAAAGGCAGTAAAGATATTTTTTCTCAACCTTATTTTAGTGTTATTCAAACTAATTATGATGATCCTGAAATTTATGAGGTCATAAGACAAGTAGTAACATCTGAGTCGTGCCATTATATTATTAATTCACACGAGATGATAGAAGTACTTAACCAGTTTAAAACTAATTTTAATACAAATGATTTGAACTTATTATCAAATCATTTTGACACTAAGAAAATAGGAATTATTGATATTAACTTTATAGATTCCATAAATAAAATTTATTATAACTCTGCAAGCTTTAAAGAATTTAATACTAACTCAAATGTTTTAAATCAAATTGCATACGTTGAAAGCTTCAAAGAAGATAAAATACAAAATAAAAAAACAATCATCAATGCACTAATAATGTTAGTATCATTTCTATTAGCATTTTTAGTGCTAGCTAAAATAAAAAGTGCACTTTTCGTTTTAAATTATTTCTCATTCTCAATAATAATTTCTTTTATAATTATATACTTGCTTATATTAACCTTGAGATTACTGCCAGTACAAGGAATTAGTTTTTATTTAGAATCCCAATCTCTTTTATGGAGATTTTCTGCTGCATTTATTTTTTCAATTATTCCAATACTAATAACATATATTGGTATAATGAAAGCGAGTTTTTTGAAAGAAAAAGTAAATAAACCTATTAGCTTAACTGCGATTTGCTCAGGTGTATATTTTACATCATGTTTCTATTTTTTATTATTTCACATATATGATAATGGACTAATAATCGAAAATTTTGTTCAAAATTTTGCTTTAGCAGGTTTCTTAATAGTTCCTGCTTATAGTATAGGCCACTCATCTTCTAAATTAATAATCAATAATGAAAAAAATAATTTATTTTTTATTACTATAAATTTATTATCGGTAACATCATTATTTTATTTTTTAATTCTATCCCCAAAAATTGAAACTCTTATTCTTCCAATTTCAATTATAATAATTGTTAGCTTAATTAGCCACTACTCAAATAGTATTTTAGAAACTATTGATGAAATTTTCAAATCGAAAAAAATCATAGAATCACAAAATAATAATGCATTCAAATTCGTAATGCCAAATAATTTTATTCAAAAAACAAATGAGGATACAATTTTTTCTGATAATACATTAAATGTTAATATGATTTACGGAGAAAATGGTTCAGGAAAAACTAAAGTTGTAAATGAAATTTCTAATATTATTGGATCTTCTAATTTTTTCTATGGCGATTGTGATAAAGAAACAAGTGTAATTAATTATGAACCATTTGTGGAAGCATTTTCTGGGGTTATTGGCTCAGGCACATTTGACGACCAAGCTTCTCAAGCAAATATTCTTAGCGAAAAATTAAATGATTCAGGATTATTAGATTTAGTTCCAGGAGGTCAAATTGTAGGAGCTGTTACCTCTTCAAAAACTGGTGAAGTTAGAGATCATAAATTTATAATTAGAGAAATAACTGAATTTTTACAAAAAAATAAAGATGCTACAATCATAGCTATTGAAGATATTAATAATATTGACCCTAATTCATTGATTTTGCTCAAAGATTTAATTTACGAAATAGGCGTTAACTACAATAAATATGGTAAGATTTCATTCATTTTAACTTCATCAGATTCATCTAGTGATGAAAATAATTTATCCTTTATTTCTGAATTAGCTACTAATAAAATAATTAATGAAAATATAATTTATTCTGATTTATCAAGTCAGTATGTAGATTTTAAATTTGATTTTATAAATAATCTAAGATTAGATTATGATTCTGAAATTAAAATTTTAAAATTTTTGAATGAAAATGAAGTTGATTCTCCACTTCATATCACTGAAATAGTAAAACAATTAGACACATTAAATTATTTTGATGAAAGCAAAAAAAGATTATCACCAAATTGTGATTTTAATAAAATTTCTATTTCAAAAATAATTTCAGGCATATATACTGACACAATTGAATCATTTGATAATGAAATGTATAATATTTTAGAATGCGCATCTTATATTGGGAAGACATTTGAAGCGAACGTAATTGTAAGTATTTTAGCAAAAGAGAGATTAGACATATTAAATAGATTAAGAGAAGCCGAAAAGAAAGGTTTAATTATTGATAAAAATGATCAAGATGATATTTATGAATTTGTATCAAGATCATTTATGAAAGAAATTAGACATTACAGCATCAACCAAAATCAAAAATATAATAATGAAGAAAATTCAAACGTCAAAGTATCACAAATAGTAAAAGAATACAATGAACGTATTATAAATTATTTTTATTCATTAAAAGATTTCAATTTACAAACTATAGATTTAAATCTACTAATTTCATTAGCTAATAGATCATTTGAAAATAACTTTTACAGAAAAACAACTAATGATAGATGTATTGAGCTGAATAAAGCTGCTGCTGAAAGATCTCAAAAGTTAGGTAATTTTGAAGATGCACTAAAAATGTACAGCAATTTATACGAAATTTCAAATAAGTTTCAGTATTTAGATTTGAAACTTGAAGTTTTGTTAATAATGATTAAAGATTATATTGAAATTGGTCAAATTCAAAAAGCCCTTGAATTAGAGAGTGAATTAAATAACAGTGCATCAAAAGAGGATCTGGAAATTGACAGAAAAATATTAAAATCAAATCTATTGTTATTATCACTTAGAGAAAATGAGGCTTATGGTTTATTAAATTCATTAGAGATTAGTAATTTAAACCCAAAGCAAAAAATTAACTATAATTTATTGCTAGCACAAATTTTAGATGCTAGAGAAAAAGATGATGATGCTTTCAATATTTATAATAAACTATTAATTGAAAATAATTTATCAGAAGCTCAAACATGTTTAGTATTCAATAAGTTAACCGATTTAAATATTCAACACAATAAAATTAAAGAAGCTGAAAAATCAGCGGAAAAAGGTCTAGCTATTGCAAACAATATGAATAATGAGGATTTAACATCTAATTTTATTTTTCACTTACTAAAGATCTCTTTTAGAAATGGGAATATTTCATCATATAAATTATTTAATAAAAAAGCTATTGAATTTTCTGAAAAGAACTCATTGAACTTACAAAATCAGTTTTCACTTTTTGTTGCACAAGTAGCAAAATACATTAATAACGAAAGTGAATTTAATGAAATAAAAATTTCTGCTGAAAGACTTCTCAAAATGGCAAATTATAATAGAGACTATGGAATTGAAAATAATATATTATTATCTTATACTATTGTAAAATTATTAAACAGTAATGATAAAAATACCCTCATAGAATTAAAAGAATTTCTTTTAAAGAATAAGATTGATGATCTCAGATTAAAAATCACATTACATATGATGCATGATGATTTAGCAATTTTACATAAAGATAAATCTGAAATGTTCATCAATAATATAAATGAAGATATAATTAGAGAAATTCCTACTCTAGCTCCAAAATATTATTATTTAAGAGAAATAATGAATGGAAAATCTATAAATGAAATGTCATCTAAATATTATGAAGAAATTTCTAAAATTAAGGAATGTATATTTTACGAGGAATTTCCATTTTCTATTAAGTTATCTAAATTTGATGGCAAAGAAAATATTTGCTCAAAAATCTTTATGTCTAAAAGAATTCAAACGTTTATTAATGAATAAGTATATCTTTTTAATAATTTCTATTTTATTTTTTTCATGTGTTAATACAAGTCAAAATAGTATAAACGATTTGTCAACAGCAAGTACACAAAGCAAAAATCAAAATTCATCTGAATCAAATTTTGAAAGTCATATGAAAGGTGATTTAATTAAAGATTCATCTGAAAAAAAGACTAATGATTCAAATGAAATAATCAATGATGAGCAATTTTCAAGCCTAAATAAAATTAAATTATCTAAGTCAATAAATACTAAACAAAATGAGTACCATCCAGTTCCCAATAGTGATGGTAGTATCATATATTTTGTTGGAATGGATAGAACTGGACAATTTTCAACTAAAATTGACTTTACTCAAACCAGAGATTATGGCGGTGAGGATATCTGGATGTCTAAAAGAGAACACGGATTATACACTGAAGCTAAACCTCTAATTTCCTTGAATGATAACACTCACCAATCCGTAACATCTATTTTAGAAGATGAAATATTAATATATGGCATATATGAAGAATCATATAAAGTTGATGGTTCAGGAACTGATGCAGGTTTTTATAATGGTGATATATTTAAATTTAATTTAATTACTGAAAAACTGATCCATCTTGGACAACCAATTAATTCGATTTTTTTTGAATCTGATGCATTTATAACATCAGATGGTAAGCACATTTTGTTTGTTAGTGATAAAAATACATTAGGGCCATATAAACAAAAAGGTTGGAAACATAATGATAGTTTTTGGGGAAATACTGACATATTTATCAGTGAAAAAATAGATGACTATTGGAGTGAACCTATTAATTTAGGAATTGAAATAAACACAGATTTTGCTGAAAGAACACCTTTTTTATCCCTTGATAAAAAAACATTATACTTTTCTTCTAATGGACATAATGGTTATGGTGAACAAGATATATTTGTTTCAAAACGTATTAACGACTCCTGGACTTCCTGGACTTCACCTAAAAATTTAGGTTCAAAAATAAATGGACCATATAATGATTGGGGATTTAAACTTTATGATAATGAATCGAAAGCTATAATGTCATCAGAAACAAAATTACCATATAAAGTTAATACTCAACTTTTAGGAGATGGAGGCATAAGAGAACATAACCTAAGAAATGGATATAAAGTTGAAGGTAAAGCATCTGCAAGTTTTAATTATCA
>CEUK01186451.1_pt1 | contig 13750 bp, 12 predicted proteins | sample 356451 | NCBI WGS metagenome assembly CEUK01 (sample SAMEA2622843, study PRJEB7988) | marine metagenome | isolation source: saline water (ENVO:00002010), including
TTTTTATATTGCAACAATGTTGCATTTAAAGATTAAAAATATTATTAAATCTACTAATATCTCCTTAACAAAGAGTCGTAAGAAAGTTTTAATTGTTTTTCTAAAAGCATCAAAACCCATTAGTTTAAAATATATTCGTTCTGCCATTGGTAAAATGGATAGAGTAACTCTATTTAGAATTTTATCTTTATTTGAAGAAAAGGGTATTATTCATTCTATTAGGTTTAATGATGTTAATACTTTATATGCTCTATGTAATGATGAATGTTCAGGAGAAAAACATAATCATAATCATATTCACTTTCAATGTATAGAATGTGATGATGTTTCATGTTTAAATATTAAGGAGTTTCCAACTATAAAAATCCCGAATTATACAATCAGTAATTTAAATATTAATGCATCAGGTATTTGTCTAAATTGCTCATAAATGTTTAAGAATATTCTTTTACTAACCATATTTAATGTCTTTCTAATACATGCTCAGAACAAAGGTTATGTATTTGATAATCAAGGTAATCCATTAGCTGAAGTAGATGTTTTTTTAGTTGATCAAAATTTATTGTTTAAAACTGATCTAAATGGCATTTTTATTATTGATAGTATCATTCCACTTAATTCATACTTTGAATTTTCTAAATTAGGGTTCAAGTCAAAGATTGTAAAGTTTCAAGGAAAGAATATGAATGTGACTTTATCTAAGCTTCATGTTGAACTTGATGAAATTGGAATTCAAGAAAATGTTACTTTTTTAGGTAATTATAAGTTTCTTAATATTGAGAAAAAATCTTTAAATAATAATTTCATTTCTTCAACTTCATTAGTTGAAAATTTGAATCAATTATCAGGAGTAAATTCAATTGGTTCAGGCTTAGGTATTCAAAAGGTCGTTATAAGGGGCTTGTCTGGTTTAAGAGTCGTTACATATCTTAATGGCATGAGAATAGCTAATCAGGAATGGGCTAACGATCACAGTATAGGTTTTACTGATTTAGGTTTAGGAAGAGTAGAACTAATAAAAGGTGCTTCGTCATTGAAATTTGGAGGAGATGCAGTAGGAGGTGTTTTGTATTTTCAAGATGAGCCCTTTACTAAATCCAGTAAACCTAAAGGTTTCTTAGCTTCTAAATTTGATAATAGTCATTTTTTATATAGCAATCAATTTGGTTTTAAGTTGTCTAAAAATAATTTATATTTTAATCTTTATGGAGAACATACTGTATCATCAGACTACAGATTACCTGATAAAAATTACCTTTTTAATTCAAGATTTAAAAATAAAGCATTAAAATTATCTTTTGCAAGATTAGGTGAAAAATTACAAACTATTATAAGATATCAATTTAATAATGACAATGTAGGTATTCCTGCTCATGATTGCGAAGGAACTAATGAAATTAGTCTTGATGAGATAACATTAAACACCATAGATTTAACCGAAGATTATGAAATGAAAATACCATATCAGGTAATAAATAACCATTTATTTAATATAGAAACAAAATACTTTTCTAATAAAATAAAGTATAATTTTTTTGCTGGTTACTTTACGAATAACTTAGTGGAATTTGGGGAAAAATGGACTATACCAGCTTTTGATATGGAACTTTCTACTATTAATTTAAGATTAAACTTAAATTATAATATAACTTCTTTGGACTTTAATACAGGAATTCAATATAATAGACAAGATAATTTAAATAACATATCATCAAGACTAATTCCAGATAGTTTTTCCGATGACTTTGGTCTTTATACAACTATAGATTTTGACAAAGATAATTTTGGATTTAATAGTGGAATAAGATTAGATTATAAAAATATAGTGTGCAACGATTTTAATTACAATAAATTATTTAATGCATTTAATTCATCTTTTGGTGTTTTTTATAAAATTAATAACCACCTTTCCAGACTTACATATTCTGCTTCTTACAGGTCACCACATTTATCTGAATTATTTTCTAATGGATTACATCATGGTACTAATAGATTTGAAGTTGGTAATTCAAATTTAGATATTGAACAAAGTCACCAATTTGATTTGAAATATCAATGGAATAATGATCATTTTGGTTTTGTGCTAAATCCTTTTTTACAACTAATTAATGATTTTATTGCAATTAATCCATCAGATTCTTTTTATGAAGATAATTATAGGATATATAATTATGTTCAATACAATAAAGTTAGAATTACTGGTTTTGAATTAAAATTACATTATCATCCTCATATCTTACATAATTTACATATTGAACAGTCTTATTCATTTATTAATACTCGGAATATAGATAATGATTCAAATTTATTTTTTACACCTGCTAATAAAATAAAAACTAAATTAAATTTCGACGTAAGTACTTATAATCTACCAATTGGATTTAAAAATTTAAGTATTTATCATTTATATGCTTTCAAGCAAACTAATGTTGTTTTTTATGAATCTGAATCAGATGGATATGCTATTCTCAATGCAGAATTATTATTTAATCCAATAAAAGATTTAAATATAATTATTGGAGTTAAGAATCTTTTTAATAAAGATTATACTCCACATTTATCTAGGATAAAAGAAGTTGCAGGTGGAGTTCCTGAACCTGGAAGATCTTTTAATTTAAGTTTAAAATATGACTTTTAACATGAAACACATTCTGATGAGTCTTTAAAAGACGAAACATGATTTAATCTTGTCAATGTGTAAATTAAAACAATAAAAAATGAAAAAATATATTTTATCTATTCTTGCTATAACTGGAAGCAGTTTGTTTATTTCTTGCGAAAAAGATGACCATGATGAATGTCACTCATGTCATTTAGAATTACAAATGGCTGATGGAACGATTGACCATGACTATCAAATTGGAGAGTTTTGTGGTGAGGATCTTCACGATATTGAAGAAAATGGATATGTTGCAGCAGAAGCATTTTCACATGAAGGTGAAAATTTTGATGCTGGCACTTATACAAATGTTCACTGCGAAGAACATGCTGATCACGATGATCACGATGACCATGATCATTAAATCAATATTAATTTGCAAAAATTGTATTATTAAATTTAAATAAGTACATATTTGCAATTATGAAAAAAAAGAAAAGTGAATTATATGTATTTTATTGTTTACTAGTAATTCATTTTTCTTCTTTTTCTCAGATTCTTTCTATAGATCATACTGATCTTAAAAAAAATGGATTGAGTGGGTTTACGGAATTAGATTTTGATTATAATAAGTCTACTCAAGTTGATTGGGAATTCATAAACAATACGTATATAAATTATGCAGCTTTAAAATATTCATTGATTTTTATGAATAAAATTGACATCAATAAAGCTGCATCATCAGAAATTTCAAATAATGGTTATCAGCACGTTAGATTTTTATACAATCTAAAAAAGAATTTTTTTATCGAATCTTTTATTCAAAATCAATACGATTTAATTCAAGATGTAAAAAATAGAAAAATAATTGGTTTGGGTTTTAAGAGAACAATTTTAAATCTAAATTATATTGGTATGTCAATTTTTTATGAGTATGAACTTTTAATTGATGATATATTAAATAAATGTTATAGATTCAATTTATATAATCAATTGTATTTTAAAATCTTTAATAATCTCACTTCATCTTCTTTTTTATATATTCAACCTAGTTTAATTAATTTTTCTGATTTACGTTTAACTTTTAAATCTACTTTTTCAGTTCCTTTATTTAAACAATTTTTTTTTAATTTAACGATATTATTTACTCATGATTCATCTCCAGCTTTTAATATTCCAAAAACTAATTATCATATTTTAAATGGTTTAAAATTTAAATTTTAATTATTTTGGTTACTAATAAATTTTAAAAATGAGTAATTATCAATTTTTATTTTTAATATCTATATTTTTTTATTCATGCACTAAAACAAATATTTCAACTCCAATTTGTATTATAGGAGATATATATATATCAGAAGCACATACTTCAGGATATCCTGAAGATTATATTGAAATATTTAATTCAACTGACAAGGATTGTAGATTAAGTAACTTTTTATTAGATGATTCTCCTTTGTTTGAAGATTTTTTATTTTCAGACATAATTATTAAAGCAAATGATTTTTGGATTGGTTATGAAGATTTTGATAATAGTTTTTCATCAGGGCTTAGTTCAAAAGGAGATATGATTTATTTTTCAGATGGCGATACTATTATTCAATATAATTTGGGACCATCAATTAGTGATTTTTCCCAAAGTTTTGATAAAAGTGGAGATAGGTGTTACACTATCCCAACTCCTGGCTATTCTAACGCTGGATGTGTTAATCTTTCTTTATAAATTTAACTTTTTTTAATTACATCTATACCACCTTCTTTATTAGTTAATTGAACATCAAATATTTTTATTTTACCATTTCTATTTATTGTAATTTTAACATTCATACCTGGGTTTTTTTTCAATAGAACTTCTTGTAATTCTGGTATATTGTTTACTTGATAGTTGTCAACTTGTGTTATAATATCTCCTTCTCTAATTCCAGCTGATTCGGCATTGCTGTTAGCAGTATATCCATTAACATATATTCCAGCTGTAAATTTGATATTTAATTCATTTGCAAGCTTTGGACTCATTTCTTGAATATATATACCTAAAAATGCACGTTGAACAACTCCATAATTAAGTAAATCATTATATACTTTATTAACAATGTTTGAAGGAATTGCAAATGAGTATCCAGAGTATGCACCAGTTGTACTAGCAATGGCAGTGTTTATACCTATTAAATTGCCGTTTAAATCTACTAATGCACCTCCACTATTGCCTGGGTTTACTGCAGCATCAGTTTGAATAAAAGATTCAATTGCATATTGTTGATTGAGAATATTTATGTTTCTGGCTTTTGCACTAACTATACCTGATGTTACAGTTGAATTTAGATTAAGTGGATTTCCAATTGCTAGAACCCATTGACCTATTTCTACTAAATCTGAATTTGCAAAATTTAGTATTGTTAAATTTTTAGCATCAATTTTCAGTAATGCTAGATCTGTTGATGGATCAGTAGCTACAACTTTTCCTGAATATTCTTGACCATTGTGTAATGAAACTGAAACCTCTTCAAATCCTTTGATAACATGATTGTTAGTGATTATGTAACCATCATGACTAACAATTACTCCTGACCCAGAAGTGTATTTTTGATTTGGTATTTGATATTGATCATAAAACCCAAAAAAATGATCAAAATACATATATTGTTCAACATCTTCTTTGTAAGCAGTTACATGAACAACTGATTTTGTTCCTTTTTTAGCTGCTAGCCTGAAATCAATTGTGTTGTTTGAACTATAATTTATATTATGAATTGGAGTATTGACAGTATAAGGTTTTTCTTTTTTTTGAAATAAAAAAAATGAAATAAAACTAATTAAAATGATAATAATTATATTTTTCATGATAGCGATTTTTATTTATTCTAATTAACGTTTACATATACAGTATTATTTTTTGAATTTATAAATTTATTACAAATAATTTTTAATTTATTATTTATGATTTTAGATATTTTTCAAATTGATGCCTTTACAGATAAATTATTTCACGGAAATCAAGCATGTGTTATTCCATTAAATAAATGGTTAGACGATGAATTATTATTGAAGATAGCTAAAGAAAATGCTGTTTCTGAGACAGCTTTTTTCATAAAAAATGGTAATTATATTCAACTTAGGTGGTTTACTCCTGATATTGAAATTGATTTATGTGGTCATGCTACTTTGGCTGTAGCTTATGTTCTTCGTGAATTATATAATTGTAATCTAAGTCAAATTACTTTTAAAACATTAAGTGGGGATTTGTTTGTTTCTTATGATAAAGATATCTACTATTTAGATTTACCATCAAGAATGCCAAAAATAAGTTTATTACCTTCCGAAATTTCATCATCATTAAATTTTCAACCTCTTGAAGTATTTAAGTCAAGAGATTATCTTTTAGTATATGAAAAAGAGCTAGATGTCCGAAATATTAAAATTGATAGAAATCATTTTGATAAAATTAATCTAGGATATGGTGGGGTAATTATTACTTCTAAAGGTGATAATGTTGATTTTGTATCTCGTTTTTTCACCCCACAAGCTACAATACTTGAAGATCCTGTTACTGGTTCTGCACATTGTTCACTTGTTCCTTTTTGGTCCAAAAGATTAGGATTAAAGAACTTAAAAGCACATCAGATTTCTGAAAGAATGGGTAAATTAATTTGTAGAGATTTAGATAGTAAAGTTCGCATTGGTGGTTCTGCAAAATTATTTTTTTCCGGTAAAATTAAATTATAGAATTATATCTTTTATTTTTACATAAATATTATTACTAAAAATGAAAAGAATTCTTTTTCTGACATGCTTATATTTCGGGTTAATATCCTGTAATCAAAACCAAAAAATTATGCTTGAAGATATAAAAACAATTCCATTAGAATATTTTTTTAAAAATCCTGAAATGTCCTCCTTTAAAATTTCACCCGATGGTAAATATATTTCTTATATGAAACCTTGGGAGGAAGGAAATCGAATGATGAATGTGTATATTAAAGAAATAGGTGCAGATAGTGAATTAAGAATAACTCATGCGGATAAGAGAAGTTTGTATGGATACTTTTGGTTAAATAATAATCGTATTGCATATGCTCAAGATCAAGGTGGAGATGAAAATATACATATTTATGCTGTCAACACTGATGGTTCTAATAATATTGATTTAACGCCATTTGACAATATTCAAGCTAGAATTACTGATGATCTTGAAGATGATCCAAACTTTATGCTTATTGCAATTAATAAACGGGACCCAAGAGTTCATGATGTATATAGATTGAATGTAAATTCTGGTGATATGGAAATGATTGCTGAAAATCCTGGCAATATTTCTGGTTGGATGACTGATAATGATGGCAAGTTACGTCTTGCAACTACTTCCGATGGTGTAAACACAAGTATTTTATATAGAGATAAAGAAAATGAAGATTTTAAATCAATTTTAACAACAAATTTTAAAGAAGAGGTTTCTCCTCTTTATTTTACTTTCGATAATACTTCTTTATATGTTTCTTCAAATAGAAAAAGTGATAAAAGTGCTATTTATGAATTTGATTTAATAACAGCGAAAGAAACTGAATTAATTTTTGAACATGATGAAGTTGATGTCTCTGGTTTAATGAGATCAAAGAAAAGAAAACTCATTACAGGAGTTTCATATACAACAGCTAAAAGAGAGATTCATTTTTTTGATGAATGGAGAAAGAAACTTCAAAATAAACTTGAATCTAGACTTCCAGACGTAGAGGTTTCTGTTTCTGATTTATCTAAGGATGAAACAATGGCAATTGTTGTATCATACAGTGATCGTTCTAGAGGAACATATTATTTATATGATATAATTAATGATAATCTTGAAAAGCTTGCTGATTTAAGTCCTTGGTTAAATCCAGATGATATGGCCTCTATGAAGCCTATTTCTTATAAATCTAGAGATGGTTTCAACATTCCAGGATATTTAACTCTTCCGGTTAATTATAAAAAAGGAGATAAAATACCCATTGTAGTTAATCCACATGGTGGTCCCTGGGCTAGAGATACTTGGGGCTTTAGACCTGAAATTCAATTCTTAGCTAATAGGGGTTACGGTGTATTACAAATGAATTTTAGAGGAAGTGTTGGCTATGGAAGAGAATTTTGGGAAATGAGTTTTAAACAATGGGGTAAAACAATGCAGAATGATATAACTGATGGTGTCAAATGGTTAATTGATGAGGGTATAGCGGATAAAAATAAAATAGCTATTTATGGTGCTTCCTATGGAGGTTACGCAACTTTAGCTGGTTTAGCTTTTACGCCTGATCTTTACGCATGTGGTGTTGATTATGTTGGAGTTTCAAATATTTTTACTTTACTTGAAACTTTACCACCATATTGGGAGTTGGGTAGACAAATGATGTATGAAATGATAGGAGACCCTATTAATGATAAAGATTTACTTGAAGAAGCGTCTCCAATTTTTCATGTTGATAAAATTACAGCTCCTTTATTTGTAGCTCAAGGTGCAAATGATCAAAGAGTAAAACAAGCTGAATCAGATCAAATTGTTCAAGCTTTAAAAGCTAAAGGCATTGATGTTCCTTATATGTTAAAAGAAAATGAAGGTCATGGTTTTTACAATGAGGAAAATCAATTTGATTTTTATAGGGAGATGGAAATCTTTTTACAGAAACATTTAAAATAAGTTTAAATCAATTAAGTGATTTTTCAGTTTTATTTTTTTTAAAAATTAAAAACTCATTGTAATTCATTAGTTTATCTGTAATTGAATCTTCATTTATTTCTATTATTCTATTTGCTACAGATTGAGTCAGTGCATGATCAATCGATGAAAATAATATGCTTCCACTAAATGAAGTCATTGAATTATTTAATGCTTGAATCGATTCAAGATCAAGATGATTAGTAGGAGTGTCAAAAAACAATAAGTTTCCTTCTAATAACATCATTCTAGAAAGCATGCATCTAACTTTTTCACCGCCTGATAATACATCTATATTTTTTAATACATCTTCACCGCTAAATAGCATTTTGCCAAGAAAGCTTCTAATATATACATCATCCTTTTCATCTGAAAATTCTCTTAACCAATCTATAATATTAATTTTTTTCTTAAATAAAACTTCGTGGTTCAGAGGGAGATATGATGGTCTTATTGTTGTGCCAAATTTAAATGTACCATTGTATTTAGTTGTGATACCATTTAAAATATCAAATAAGTGACTTATTGTTTGTCTGTTCTTAGAAAAAAAAGCTATTTTATCACCTTTATTTACAGTAAAGCTTAAATTTTTAAAAATCCAATTGTTATTTTCATCTTTAACTGATAGATTTTTAACTTCTAAGATATCGTTCCCTGCATTCCTAAATTGATTAAAAATTATTGCTGGATATTTTCTGCTTGATGGTTTAATTTCTTCAATATTAATTTTGTCTAATAGTTTTTTTCTACTCGTAGCTTGTCTACTTTTAGATGCATTTGCACTAAATCGGGCGATAAATTCCTGTAGTTCCTTTCTTTTTTCTTCAGCTTTTTTATTAGCCATATTTCTTTGATTTAATAAAAGTTGACTTGATTGATACCAAAATGAGTAGTTACCTGTATAAAGTTGTATTTTTTGAAAATCAATATCAACAATATTTGTACACACTGTATCAAGAAAATATCTGTTGTGAGAAACTACAATTACAGTGTTTCTAAATCTTAGTAGAAATTCTTCAAGCCAAAAAATTGTTTTTGTATCTAAATTATTAGTTGGCTCATCTAGTATTAAGAAATCTGGATTTCCAAATAATGCTTGAGCTAATAACACTTTAACCTTTGTATTTGGTTCAACATCTTTCATTAAGTATGTATGTTGTTCAGAAGGAATACCCATTTCACTCAACATATTTGCTGCATTAGATTCTGCATTCCACCCATCCATTTCTTCAAACTTTTCTTCTAGTTTAGATGCTTCAATTCCATCTTCTTCATTAAAGTCAGGTTTTGCGTAAATTGCGTTCTTTTTCTGAATAATATCCCACATTTTATTGTGCCCCATAATTACTGTATCAAGAATAGAATATTGATCATATTGAAAATGATTTTGTTTAAGTACAGAAATTCTTTTATTATTGTCTATAGTAACATTACCATAATTTGGTTCAATTTCAGAGTTAATAATTTTTAAAAATGTTGATTTTCCTGCACCATTTGCTCCTATAATTCCATAGCATCGATCTCCATCAAATTTTAAATTTACATTGTCAAAAAGGACTCTTTTACCATATTGTAGTGTTAAATTATTTACAGAAATCATAATTAGTAATTGTTTATTTTTTAAGTGGGGCAAATATAATTTGTTTTTTACTTGAATTCAATTATAAATTATTTACTTTTAAATTAATCATGAAAATATTTTTTTTCTTATTAATTCCATTTTTATTATTAAGTCAAGATAAATATGTTGGAGTAATTACTCTAAATGATAATTCTCTGACCTTACCTTTTTTTTTAAAATTTGACATGAATAAAGATAAGATCAATGGCTATTCAATTACTAATTATAAAAAATCTAACGAAACTAAAAATAGAATTTCAGGCCATTTAAATAAAGAGACAAATGAATTTAAAATTTTCGAAAAAGAAATATTATCTACAGATTTTGAAGAGTCAATTGATGAATTTTGTTTTTTAACCATGACTATTAAAAAAGACAAAAATAATTTAACTGGCACTTTTATAGGTAATTATTCAAATGGTGATTTGTGTGCAGAAGGATATGTATACCTAATCAAAGAACAAGTTTTAAATAGAAAAATTAAAAAAATAGAAAAACATGCATCTGATTTAATGGTATCTCAAATTGATAGTTTAATTAACTATGCTAATACTAGTGATAGCATTGCTTTTGTTAAGTTAACCCACGAACAAGAAAAGTTATATAATTTTTCTGATTCATTTTCAATTGCTATATGGGATAAACAAAGAGAAGATGGTGATACAATTTCAATATATATTAATAATGAACTTTATTTAGACAAATACTGTATTAAAAATAAACCACATATAATTAATTTTCCAAATTCAGATTTTACACGAAATATTAAAATAATTGCTAATAATACAGGATCTGTTTTTCCAAATTCAGTGGCTGTTACTCTGTATTCAAAAGAATCAAGTTTTTATGTAAATGGTAGACTAGATTCCCTCGAGTATATCAACTTAATAGTTAATTAATTTCAATAAAATGAAGTATATTTTTATGTATTTATTTGAAAAAAAAATATTCTATATTTTATATCTTTTAATTATATTTTTCACGCCCTTGATTCTAATATATTTACCTGTTGATTATTTTGATTATGGAGAGTCTTTATGTGTGTCAAAGCGATTATTTAATGTTTCATGTTATGCTTGTGGTTTAACTCGGTCAATTCAACATTTTATCCACTTAGATTTTAAAGTTGCTTATGAGTTAAATAACTTGATTGTCATAGTTTTTCCAATTTTAGTTTTTATATACTTTAGGGAGTTTAGTAGATTGTTAAAAATTTTAAAATAGTTTTTGAAAAAATATTTGTAAATTAATATATAAACAAAATTATTTTATTATGAAAAAAATCTTATTTACTTTTTTATTTTTTATAACATTTAGTTGTTTGATGTATGCTTCATTTCCTGTACCAAAAAAGGCTCAAGCTACTACTAATTATAATATAGAAAATGTTGTTGTTAGTGATGACTTAATTGAATCACCTTCTCCAGCGCCAGCTCCTGGTGGTTCTATTGATTGGGGATTAGCTGCTATATGTTTTTTTGTTGGTGCACTTGGAATTCATAGATTTGTTATGGGTGATACATTAAATGGTATATTAATGCTACTCACTGCTGGTGGATGTGGTATATGGGCATTAATAGATTTTATTAGAATACTATCAGGCACCTTAGGTAGATAAGAGTCATCCTGAAATTATTAAAAAATAGCCCTGATTAATAGGGCTATTTTTTTTAAATACTCTTGAAATATTGTGTAAGTTCTTGATGTTTAATTTTTATAAATTTGATCATTATTTTAACTTCTTCTTTGGATGAGTTTGTGTCAAAATAAACTTGATGATTTGTAGGCCAGATTTGATTGTTTTTATTTATTGATTTTTCTATACTTAAGTATAGTTTATTAATGTGCATTTCTAATCCATAAATGCTTAAAATATCATTTTCATTATGTTGGATCCATCTATTTTTCAGTTTTTTCTTGTACCAATCAAATTCTAGTAATCTATTAAATAAAATTGATCTTTTAATATCAGCTTTCCTTTCATTCATATTTAATTCATTGTCTCCATCTCTTCCAAATGAATGATCATAATCCCAAGGAGCTATTCTTAATGGGGTTTCTGAATCAATTTTATATATATAGAAATTTTTTAAAATTCCATCACTATTGTTAGTGATTAGTAATAGTAAATGCCAATCAATAATATTGTCAATATCAAATATAGAATCAATATTTTTATTAAAAATATCGTTATCTGATTTAATTATAAAATCTCTAATTTCTTCGATGTAAGAATAGTGATTTAGTGATTGTATTTTAGGATATGTTTGTTGATGAAAATTATCTTTTTTTTGAGGTGTTATTTTTGCATAATCATTTCTAAAAATATGAGGTTCTTTAAAAATAAATGCTAAACTATCATTGTTATTAATTTTAAGAGTTGATTTATCCATTTTCTCCATAATTACATATAGTCCTTGATAATTATCATTTATATAAAGCTGCGTGTAATCAGTTTTTGGTGAAATATTATTGGAGTTCATTTGTGTGAAAATTTTAAAAGATAGAACATGTCTTAAAAAGGTTTTGTCAATGAAATTTGAATTTAAAATATAATCATCATCTTTTGGCAGATTTCCGATTTTATAATCTTTTTTTAAATCAATTTCATATGATTTTTTTGGATAAGAAATAGAAGAGCCACCTCTCGTTTTAATAAATCCATGTATTGGTTTTTTTTGATTTATTGTTTTGATACTAATAGGTATTTTATTTAAACTTATTTGCTTATCATTAGTATATATAAATAATTCATTAGTGGTTTTACATCCTGAAATTAGAATTAAGCATATTATGTGACTAAAAATGTGATTAATATTCATTATGTAAATTTGAAAGACGTTGTTCTAAATTCTCCCTCATATTGACCCAAAATAAATTATAGTCAGCTTTGTGATAGCTATTGCTTTTATATTTTTTTAAAAATATATTTTTAGGGTATTTAATCCAGAGTAATCCTTGATGACTTTTAGCAGATATAGTTTTTTTGAAAAATATTTTTTGATTAGGAAGTAGGATTCCCTTGTGTTGATTTTTCGTAGTCCAATTATCATCTCTTTTATAGCTTATTGGGTTTGAACATAAAATTTCTTCACCGTATTTCCAATTAATAGGGTAGTAGTCTTCGTTAAAACACCTCCAAGTAAGAAAACAATTTACATCATTTTCATTAATGCAAATGGGGATATTTAATTCATCTACATGTATGTCCATTCCAATTAAGTAAGAAAGAATCAATTTATTTTTTAATATTGTGTCTTTAGAAATATACTCATTAATTAATCTTTTGGCATGATTTGTTCCCTGACTATGAGATGCAATTATAAATTTCCCCTTATTTATATTTTTAATATAATATTTAAATGCATTAAGAACATCTTTGTATGCCACTTCAAAAGCTTTATATCCATTTATTGTATCAGAATATGAATGTATGTGCATTTCTCTGTAATGAGGGGCATAAATATTTGTAATTCCTGCAAAAACTGATGCTTGATTCTCTAAGCATTGTTCAATGACCCTATTTTGATTAAAAAATGATGTGTCTGCATTCCAATTTGTAGATTTAAATAGTGTTGTTGGATGTATATAAAATACATCAACAGGATATTTTGTGTTTAATAAATTTTTATAACGATTTGGTAGTAAATGACTAAAATCATCAATGTCTGCATTAAACGCCCAGTTTTTTTTATTTGCATAGTCAATTTCAAAATTATTTATGTTAATATCAAAATCCTTCTTAGGATTAATTTCTTCATCAAAATAATTTATTGTTTTTTGAACAGAACATGAGTAAAGAATTAGAATTAAAAGATAGATTAAATATTTATTTATGAAATTCATA
>CEUK01142291.1_pt1 | contig 13737 bp, 13 predicted proteins | sample 356451 | NCBI WGS metagenome assembly CEUK01 (sample SAMEA2622843, study PRJEB7988) | marine metagenome | isolation source: saline water (ENVO:00002010), including
TAAAGCTGTCCCAATGATTAAAACAAATTCATTTATTCCATAAATGGATAATGTCGCAACTATTAATCCAGCAATAATCAGAGTAGTGTTTTTGAATCCTTTCTTTGATAATTTTATTGTGGCCATTAGAATAATGCCAATTACTGCAGGTTTAATGCCTAGAAAAATTGGTTCGATATTTGGTAAACTTCCATATTTAACGAAAGCAATGGCGAACAATAATGTGATCAACACTGCAGGTAGAATAAACGAAACTCCAGCTAAAACTAAACCTATATACCCACCTCTTACATAACCGCATTGCATGGTCATTTGAGTTGAATTTGGCCCCGGAATAATGTTTGTAATTCCTATTAAATCAAGAAAGTCTTCATGAGTCATCCACTTTCTTTTTTCAATGATTTCTTTTTCCATCATTGCTATATGAGCAGCAGGACCACCAAATGCAATGCACCCTAATTTGAAGAATACTGAAATTATTTCAAACATGAGAATTTTTTAACAACAACCGCTTTCAGGAGAACAACAAGATGAATTATTTTCTAACTCTGATAAAGAAATTTTTGGTTTTACTTCAACAATTCCACATTTATCTTCTGCAAGGCAGTTAGTTGTTTTAGCTGCCAACACAAAACTTTCACCATTGAATAAAACATCGTATTTTCCAATAGTTTCATTTTGATATTCTATTTCAATAGGTAAGTCTTCAATAGAAAGTGTTTTTTCTGCTAATTCAATTATTTCAATTAGTTTATTTGGTTTTAATCTATGACTAAAATCATTGGCATTCCATAATTGAAGATTTATAATTTTTTCTTCACGAACAGTTCCTCCACAGTCAATGAATTTTTTAGAAATGCATCCAATTTCTGTAATATGGAAATGCTTAGGAATAATTTTTCCATTTTCTAATTGAAAATTTATTGAATTAAGTGAACTAACTATATTCTTAAATTGATGTATTTTCATAATAAAATTTATATATCTCCTACTACTGCTTCACTAACATTTATAATATGATCTCCTACTTTTTCGCATGAAGAGAAAAGATCATTATACATGATTCCAGTTTGGAATTTAAATTCTCCTTTTTCAGCTTGTTCTAGGTATGATTTTCTTAAATTATTTCGAAGTTGGTTTATTTCTAGTTCTGCTTTTTGAGCATCATCAATTACAATATGTCCGTATTCTGAATTAAGATTTTCATTCATTATTGAAAATGCTTTTTCAATCTTATCCAGCATGTTGTTTATATTTTCTCTTTGTTCAGGCAAGAAGTAAACTTTATTATCATCTTTTCTTTCAATTGTTTTCGACATTTGATAATAAATATCACCAATTCTTTCAAGATCATTGGTAATGCTTAGCATACTTCTAATTTGAGAAGAAGTTTCTGGACTAATTTCTTGCGATGATAACTTATCTAGAAAACTTGCTACTTCAATTTCAACACGGTCAGTAATTTCCTCATATTTCTTAATTTTATTAAACATTTTATTTCTTGTCTTCTTGTCCTGGTCATTAATTAATGTTTTAATAAAATCATTCATTCTTGTGGTTACTTGCCCAAATTTTGCTACCTCTTTTTTAGCTTCTAAAATAGCAACTTCAGGTAAAGCAACCCCACCAGCAGTTATGTAGTCTAGTTTGAACTCTTCGTCAGCATCTCCTTTTGAATTGACCGTTCTTTCAGCTACTGATACTAAATAGGGTACAAATCCAATTAGTAATAATACATTAGCAGCATTAAATAGTGTGTGGAATAATGCAATTCCTTCATTAGCAAGACTAGTATCTTCAGGATTAAAGACAACTCCGTGACTTTGTCCAACTATCCAACCAATTAAATCTAAAAATAATGGTATTACTATTAACATCCATGTAACACCTACAATATTAAAGAGTGAATGTATTCTTGCAGATCTTTTAGCATGTACATTACCAATCAAAGAAGCCAATTCAGCAGTAATTGTTGTTCCAATATTTTCTCCAAGAACCATTGCACAAGCAACCTCAAAAGGAATGATTCCTTTTGAAACCATTGTTAAAGTTAATGCCATAGCTGCACTAGATGATTGTATAACTATAGTAACTAATGCCCCTAAACCTACAAACATTAAATTACTAAAAAATGGTATGTCTTTGTAATTAACAAAAAATTGTACTAATGCAGAATCTTTATCTAAAGAAGGAACAGCATCTTTTAAGAATTGTAATCCAATAAATAATATAGCAAAACCAATAATTGCATTTGCTAAATCTTTTGATCTTCTAAATGACATGAAAAGAAGAGGAGCTCCTAATGCTATTAAAACTAATGCATAACTTGAAATACTTACTTTAAAACCCAACAATAAAACCAACCATGCTGTAATTGTTGTGCCAATATTAGCACCCATCATGACTCCTGCAGATTGTCTTAAATTAATTAATCCAGCATTTACTAAACTTACAGTCATAACCGTTGTAACAGATGATGATTGAACTATGGCAGTAGAGCTAAACCCAGTAAGAACGCCTTTAAAACGGTTTGATGTAATTGAACCTAGCATTTTTCTTAGTTTTTCCCCAGCAGTTCTTTGCATTCCATCACTCATGATTTTCATACCAAAAATGAAAAGACCTAAAGAACCAATTAGTATGAGTAGTTTCATAATACCCCATCCTCTTTTGGTTTTGACCTTAAGTTTATCTGACCAAATGATTTCGGTTGAATCAGCCTTAGGATCTTCTCCTTTATTAATAATTCCTAAATAAGCCTCATACTTTTCATTTCCTTGTAAACCTTTAAATTCAAAATTAGTTTCTGTAGCATCAAAAGGTTTAGAAAATTTCCATTCACTTCCCTCATATCCTTTTTTATTCCTTTTTGAACCAATTTTTGTGTTGTATTTTATAATTAGCTTTTTATCAGAAAGAGCATTAAATAATTTATAATCAATACTCCATGATAATTTAAAACCTTCTTCTTTTGATGAAGCACTTAGATTTTTAAATGAACTTTTATCAATTTTTAATTCTTCACTTTCATCTTCAATTATTTGATTATTAGTAATAGAATTTTCATTTTGATTTGTAGAGTCAATTAATTTAACTGAGTCTTGTGCCAAGACCAAGGTACTTGAGTAAAGCAAGGATAGGATTAAAGCTATTTTACGCATGACATTTATTTTAAATTTTTGTGCAAATCTAACTATCTAATTAAAAGCTTTAAAACCTTTTATTAAATATTAATATTAAGTTAACATTGTTTTTTGTTTAACTACTTGAAAATCAACATATAAAATACTTTTTTTAGTTATCAACAGTCTAATTTAAGTGTGAATTTTATCAATATTAATTAATTGTTAAGATTACATATTTAGTATGTTAAAATAAATATTTTTCCATCTATTTGCCGAAAATTTTAATACGATGAAAAAATTATTTACTCTATTATTTGTTGGTTTTTCAGTAGCTAATTATGCACAGGATATAACTAATACTCGTTTTGGAAAAGGCTTAATTAATGTAATTGCTAAAGATTCATCTTGGTCAAGTAAAGTTGCATTTAGGTATCAAACAAGATATGAAGGGCTTTATGATTATTCTGATTCTGCTTATACTGATAGAGCATTTGTAAGAAGAGCAAGAATTAAGGGAAGTGGTTATGCTTTTAGTCCAAGATTGAAATATAAATTTGAATATGATGTTCATAATGGTTTTGTATTGGATGCTGTTGTTAAATGGAACTTTGCTGGAAATTGGACTGTTTGGTTTGGACAAACAAAATTACCTGGAAACATTGAAAGGGTTTTTTCATCTCAGAAATTACAATTGGTTGATAGATCACTATTAAATTCTAAATTCACTTTAGATAGAGATGCTGGTGGACAATTAAGACATCATTTTACATTAGGTAATAGATTTTTAGTAAGATCAATTTTTGCTTTTTCTCAAGGTGAAGGTTTAAACCAAAAACCTCAATCATCAGGTCATGGTTACACAGGAAGAATTGAGTTGTTGCCTTTTGGGAAATTCACAAAAAAAGGAGATTATTTTGCCTCGGATCTTAAAAGAGAAGAGTCGCCAAAGCTAATGCTTAGTGCTACTTATGATTATAATCAAAAAGCGATGAGAGAAAGAGGTCAAATGGGTGATTATATTTCAGATAATTTTATTGGAGAATTAAGAGATTTAGAGAGTATTTTCATTGATGCTCATTTTAAACTAAAAGGGTTTTCATTTTTTGGTGAATATGTAAACAAAGTGACAAGAAATGGTTCAGCTGTTCTTGAAGGAGTTTATGATAATATACTAGGTGAATATACTGCTGTAACTCAGTCATATTATACAGGGAAAGCTATTAATCTTCAAATGGGTTATTTGATGAAAAGCAATTGGGAAGTAGCTGGTAGATTTACTCAAGTAACACCAGAAGCGATTACCCTTAATAATAATATAAACCAATATACATTAGGTTTTTCCAGATATGTTGTTGGTCACAATTTAAAAGTACAGGGAGATATTAGCTTAACACAAGAAGATACTAAGGAAAATAAGTTAATGTTTAGATTACAAACAGAATTTAATTTTTAATAATACATTAATATTTAATTTAAAAGGCCTTTTGAAAGGCCTTTTTTTTGCTAAAATATTAACTTAGTTGTTGATTAAAAAAATTCAGATGGACAATACTCAAGAAGAAAAATCTAATCATAAAATTCTACTTGTAGATGATGAACCTGACATTGTTGATTTAATTAAATATAATTTAGAAAAGGAAGGTTATGTTGTTTCAACAGCTAGCAATGGGGTTGAATGTCTTTCTGTTGCTAAATCATTTTCTCCAGATTTAATACTGCTTGATGTTATGATGCCAGAAATGGATGGAATTGAAACTTGTATGCAAATTAGAGAAGATAAAGAGTTAAAAAACACCCTAGTTGCATTGCTTACTGCAAGGTCAGAAGATTATTCACAAATTGCTGGATTTGAGTCTGGAGCTGATGACTACATAACTAAGCCAATTAAGCCGAGAGTTTTAGTAAGCAGAATCAAAGCCCTTCTTAGAAGAAAAGAAGTTAAGAATACGACTGAAAAGGTGTCCGATGAACTATCTATAGATGAAGAAAAATATGTGGCCATTATTAATGGAGAGGAAAAACTGCTCCCAAAAAAAGAATTTGAATTGTTAGCGCTGCTATTCTCAAAACCTGGTAAAGTTTTCACCAGAGAGGTTATATTAAATAAAGTTTGGGGAGACGATATTGTAGTTGGAGATCGTACTATTGACGTACACATTAGAAAATTAAGAGAAAAAATAGGAGATTCTTACATCAAAACCGTTAAAGGCGTAGGCTATAAGTTAAAGATTTAACATTTTTCTGAATTCATTAAGTACAACACTTGTAGCACCCCAAACAATTTTATTGTTTAAATCTAAATATGGGACATCAACTTGAAAACGTTGGCCTTTTGGGCCAAAATTCATTTTTTGTTTTTTAATCAAATCAGGTTTAAATAATTCGTGTAATTTAATTTCAATGATGCTTTTTACTTCTCTTTCGTCAGGTTTAAAAGAGGGTTTGAAATCACAATACCCAACAAAAGGGTGAATTAAATAATTGCTTGGAGGAACGTAAACTTGAGTCAATTCTCCAATGATATTAATTTCATCAATTGGTACTCCAATTTCTTCATTACATTCTCTTAAAGCAGTTTCTTTAATGGTTTCGCCATTTTCATTTCTTCCACCAGGAAAAGAGATTTGTTTGCTGTGTGTTCCTTCATATTCTGTTCTTTCTATCAAACAAAAATATATGTCACTTTCACTTGGATATAATAGAAGCAAAGTACTGGCTATTTTAGGATTGTTTTTCTTTAAGTTTTGTTCAACTTTTTGTCTGTATGGCGCTAATTCTAAATGAGCTTCATAACCTGGAAGAGGCTGGTTAAATGCGTCATATATTTTATTGATAAGGTTGCTAAAGTTCAAATTGAGGCTATATAATATTCAACAAAATGTAAATATCACTAAATCCGCCATTCTTTCACAAATTGTTTTCTAATTTTGAAATAAAAGAAATTGCAATATGATTGACTTATGGAATTCAAGTGACACTTGGAGGTTAATAATTAACTTAATTGGGACTATTTCTATTATAGTTGGTGTATGGGTCATTTTTAGACTTTTTAAACAATTTTTTTTAAGAAAACAAAAGATAAAATTAGAATCACAAGATTTTGTTAAGTTAATGAATCTTCCTCCCATAATGAATGGGACAAGACAAATAGGATGTATTCTAAGTACTCCGCAAAAAGTTGAAGTATCAGTTTTGGATGAATTTGAAAAAAGTGTATTTCCAATTCATAATGGAAACTTAGATGTTGGTGAACATATATTTAAAGTTGATTTTAATCAAATGAAAAATGGACATTATTATTTATCTATTTCTACAGAAAAACAAAACATTTTAAGAAAAATAACGGTTAAAAATGAAATGTAAAATTTCAATATTGCTGTTTTTTTTAATTAGTTCAATAACTTCATTTACTCAGAAAAGAGCTCATTATTCTTTAGGTTTAGATGTTAAAATACCTAGAATTATTTCTAATTCTGCATTTAAAACAGTCATGTATTCAATTGCAGATTTAGATGCAAACTTTAATTATTTAATTACCAAATCATTTTCTGCTGGTTTAGATATTAAATATGCTTATTTTCAAATAAATAATAAGTTTTTTCAAAACCAAATTAATGGTCAAATAGAATTAAATGGACTTGGGCTTTCCCTTTTTTACATTAATAATACTTCTGACATTACCTATGTTAAATTAGGTTCAAAAATTGGAGCTTATCAATTATTGGGTTCATTAGGAACTGATCCTCCTCTTTTCAAGGAATATAGTTATTTGATAGAACCTACGTTTGGCGTTTATTTAAATAATTCATCTTTTGGATCAGTTGGTTTGCTTTTTTCTTATAGTTTATGGAATTCATCATTTAGACCTGAAATGATTGGAATGACGCAAATATCAGGATTAAACTCAAGCAATTTTAATGCTTTAAATAGAGTTTTTTGTGTTGGGTTATCCTATGAAAAAGTATTTGGTTATAAATGATCTTTATAAAATTTTTCCCTAATGCTTTCTGAGGTTTGGTGATTTCCATCTGGACTCCATCCAGGAGGGTAAAATATAAGTTTAAATTTATTTATCAACCCTTTAGTTTTTTTTATGTCTGAAAATATATTGGTGTACTCATGACTAGCTATGTATAAAGGATTGTGTGAATTTATATTATTTGTAATGCCATAAACGGGTTTTATGTCATCGTCTTCAGCAACAAATGTTCCAAACATTTTGTCCCATATTATAAAAATTCCTGCATGGTTTCTATCCAAATATTTTGCTTGAACTGCATGATGAACCCTGTGATGAGATGGTGTATTCATAAAAAGCTCTAAAAAACCTAATTTGTAAACTAAATCAGTGTGTTGAAAAAATTGATAAATTAAGCTGATGGCTTGCATCATTATGATGTGTAAAGGTTCAAACCCTACAATAGGCATCCACATATAAAACAAAAATTTATAAAAGGGTTCTCCCCAACTTTGTCGAAGGGCAACAGAAAAATTTAATTTTTGAGAACTGTGATGTTGCACATGTGCTGCCCATAAAATTCTTATATGATGACTCATTCGATGATGCCAATAAAAAGAAAAATCATCTGCAAAAATAAGTAGTACCCACATCCACCAATTGTTTTCCAAACTAAAAAGCTTGTATTGAAAAAGAAAAGAAAATATGTAGAAGTAAAGTACTTTAGTAAAAATTCCAATTAATACAACTCCCAGCCCCATGCTAATGCATGCAATTGAATCTTTAAGTTCATATAATTTTAATTTTCTTTTTAGATTAATGCCAACTTCAATAGCAATTAATAATATAAAAATGGGAATAAAATATACTGTTAAATCTATTTCCTGATTTTCAAACATCTTCTAAAAATAAAGGAATACCCTGTATTTTAGAATTTTTGTTAAGATAAAATTCTAAGAAAAGTCTTCCAAATAATGTTTAAATCAGTAAAAAAGCTGTGTTTTTTGACGTATTTAAGGTTTATTTCAAGCTTTTTGGGCATTATTTCATTTATGTAAGTTTCTTCCGGATTTGAACTTTCACCGAGTAATTTATTTTCTTCAAAATATTCTAAAGATGCATAATCTGTAATACCAGGTTTTATTGAAAGAACTTCTTTTTGTTCTTGGTTGTATAATTCAACATATTTATTCACTTCAGGTCTTGGACCAACAATACTCATTTCTCCTTTTAACACATTTATGAATTGAGGAAGCTCATCTATTTTATATTTTCTTAGCCGATAACCTACTTTAGTTATTCGATTATCTTTTGAACCAACAGTGAGTTTTCCTTCCGATTCGGAATTCAATTTCATGGTTCTAAATTTTAAAATTTTGAAAGGGACTAAATTTTTACCAATTCTTTCTTGACTAAAAAAAACTCCACCTTTTGATTCTAATGAAATGAATATTCCTACAATTATAAAAAGGGGTGAAAAAATAATTAAAACAACAACAGATATTAATAAGTCAAATGCTCTTTTCATTGTATAATACTTTCAACAGCATCTTCTACAGCTTTACTTACCTCTTTTATCTGATCATTAGATAAATTAAAGTATACAGGAAGTGATATTTCACAAGCGTAATTACTATATGAATTAGGATAATCTTCCATTTTATATCCTAAGTTTTTGTAAAAAGTTAACATTGGAAGCGGCAAATAATGAACGTTTACTGCAATTTGTTTTTTACTTATTTGGTCAATTATTTGGTTTCTTTGTGTTTCTGAACAATTATTAATTCTTAACATGTATAAGTGGTAAGAGGACTTTTTAAATTCTGATTCGTAAACTGGAACTTTTGCCCATTCTTTTTTAGAAAAAAAGTTGGAGTAAAGATTGAAAATTTCTCTTCTTCTTTTTAATGTTTCGTCATATCTATTTAATTCAACTAAGCCAATTGCAGCGTGAATATCAGTCATATTACATTTGAATCCCGCTTGAACAACATCATATTTCCACCCCCCAGCTTTGTTTTTTGTTAAAGCGTCTTTGGATTGTCCGTGTAAAGAATTGGTTTTAAAGTGTTGCTTGATTTCTTCTTCATTGAAAGAAGAGTTTAAATTAAACGCAACAGCACCACCTTCAGCAGTAGTTAGGTTTTTCACTGCATGAAAACTAAATGAACTCATATCAGCTTGATTGCCTGTTTTTTGATTTTTATAAGAAGCACCAATAGAATGAGCAGCATCACTAATTAAAGCAATTCTTCCAATATTTTTTTGAATTTTATTATTTGGTTGAAATTTACTCTTTATGTCTTCTTTGTTTATAAGATTAAAAATTTCATCATAATCTGCAGGATAACCAGCAATGTCTACAGCAATTATTGCTTTAGTTTTAGATGTTATTGCGTTTTTTATGGAATTAACATTTATGTTAAAGTCAGAAACATTTATGTCCACCATAATGGGTTTGGCACCTGTTTGTATAACAACATTTGCAGTAGCACAATAGGTGTAAGCAGGAACAATAACTTCATCACCTTCATTTATTCCTAACCAGTTTAATATCAATTTTAAACCAGCAGTAGCAGAATTAAGGCATACCACATGATTAACACCAATGTATTTGGCAAGTTTTGTTTCAAACAGCTGTGTTTTTGGACCAGTAGTAATCCACCCAGATAGCAGGGCTTCTGTTACCTCTTTTACAGTTTTTTCGTCAATTCTTGGTGGTGAAAATGGTATCATAAGTTAACTGCAAATTTAGAACAAAACCTTACAATTCTTCTTTTTTAACAGCTTTGTTCAAGAAGAAATAGGCTAAAATTATTGATAGTACATAGAAAATGCTTTGAACAATAGTTACAAAATATAAGGTTTGAATTTTACAATTGAATATATAATGCCCCCCATATAAAGCAAATAAAACTAGGGTTAAGTGAAACAAATCAAAAAAGAAAATTTCCTTTTGTTTTCCTAATCTTATAAATACATAAGATAGGGAAGAAGCCAAAAACATAATCGCCATCCAAGGGCTAATAATTTTAATAATTTTCATTAATCCAATCCATTTTATTCCGAGAACAGAGGTAACTAATGAAGAAGGAGTAAGCATAAGAATTATCCATCCTATTAGGGTTAATATGAATAATCTTTTTAACCAAAAAACGTATGACTTCAAAAGTTTTTTTGATTCATTAATTTGTGCAATTTCATTATAATAAACTTGTGAAAATGAGGAAGCAAAAAGCATAACTACTAACCCAAGGTATTGAATAGCTGCTGCTGTTAGACCAGTAAACTCTTCACCATAAAAGCTAGTAAAAGCCATTAATATTATAAAGTTTATTGAATTTCCAACAAAAATTCCTGGAGAAGTAAAATAGATGAATTTTTTATGTTTTTTAATTAAATCTTTTTCAACCTTTTTATCTCTTTGGTTCCATTTAAATTTTTTGTAGAAATTTTTAAAATAATTTATATCGCCTGAAATTAAACCCATAATTCTTCCAATAATTAGACCCACAAAGTTAAATTCTAGAATTCCAGTTATGATTTGTGTAATGCTTCCAAAAACACTATGAATTACTTTGGATGAACTTATTGTGATAAATGATTTTGCTCTTGTGAAAAAAGGTTGTAAAATTTGAATTAATCCATTTCCAAAAATGGCTAAAGGCATTAGCAAAAGTAAAATCCATTCATGCTGAAAAACTTCAATTTCTTTAAAATAGTATATGCTAAATATTGCACCACCAATTAATGAAATTATAAAACATAGTCTTGTACATATCCTTAATAAAGAGATTGCTTTGTCTTCTTCTCTTTCTAATATTAAACCGCTCTCAAGCCTTAATGCGCTTATGCTGCTAAAAATAGCTACGTATTCAAAAAATAACCTAAATGGAGCATATTCTTCAGGGCTATAAAAAAAACGTTGAAGTATTATTAGAGCGCCAATTGAAATTAACTGAGCAAGAGATGAGCCTGAAAACAAAGTCATTACATTCTTTAAAAAATGATATGTGTCTTTTTTTATCAAATTACTTTGTGTTTTTTATCTATCCAATTATAAAAAAATAAGGTATTAAAAAAAGCAAAGAAAACTATTCCACTTTGCGTTTCTAAAATAGATTCTGTCATAAAATTTATGATCATAATAATAAGAAATAATGTATACAGGTAGTATTTGTCATTAAAACTGATGAATAACATGATTATTGTGAAAAACACTAAAAAGCTTAGCCCAATAATTCCATGGTCTAATAGGTATTGAAGGTATTGGTTATGAGTATTTGTATTATCCTCTTTTAAAGAATCATATCCTTTTAAGTCATAAATTTTATTTAATTCATTTTTTCCTAATCCTGTACCTAAACCAAATAACCAATTTTGCTTAATTAATACAGTTGAAGATTCCCATGCTTTTTTTCTTGTGCTTGTAGATGATGTAGAGTTGGACTGTTGGTTTGCATAAACAGTATTATTTATCATTTCATCGAATCTGATTTTTAAGGAGGGACTAACATTTACTATGGTAACCAGTAGGGCAATGATAGCAAATCCTATTAGTAAATGTTTTTTAGTAAAAAATTGCTTTTTTATTAAAATGATAATGAAGGTACTATTTATTAAAAAATTACTTATCCAACCTGTTCTTGATGATGCCAGTACAATAAATAGGGTAAATGCAATAATTAATGTCCATGACCATTTTTTTTCGAATTGATAGTAGGGAGATATTATATTTAGATAAAGTATTCCAATAGCAAAATTCAAATACATTGAGAAATAGCTTGGATGATGAAAATAAGAAAGTTCTCTATAGAAAAAATGGGTAGTATTATTAGTATCTAAAAAGTTATATAACGCATATAGCAAACAAATTGAAACTGAAATGCAGCATCCTATTAAAAATACTCTTATAAGTTCATAAATGAAATCTTTTTTTAGTTCAAATCCAAGAAATATGAAAATTGGAAACAACAATAGAGACAGTTTAATTATTAGAGGTTCCTCCCAATTTTCCCATGATCCATTTAAAATAATTAATATAATTAGTTGAATAAATGGAATTATCCATAATAGAGTTAAGGAGAGTTTAATCCAACTTTTCTTGTTTGAAAATGCAGTATACTTTCCTGTTATAAGAACTACTAACGTTATAATGCCTAGTATAATCCTCATGCTTGTTTTCTCAAGTGGAATTAGTAAAGCTGTTACTAATAAAAGTATTTGAGTTAGATTATATTTAGAAATTATATTCTTTAAAAACATATTATCATTTATAGATAATCTTATTAATTTTTAAGGCTAATTAGTTCATCATAAAAATTGTTAGCTAAAATATCTCTATCAAAGTGAGATTTTGCAAACTTTCTACCGCTTTCTCCAAATTGCTTTTTTAGTTCAGGTTTAGCAATTAATTTATTTATGCACGAAACCAGATCATCTACATTCTCTGGTTCAAAATGCAATCCACATTTGCCTTTCTCAATAAATAACTCTTTTGCTTCTCCATTTACCCCTAAAATTATTGGCTTTTCCATGGCTAAGTTTTCAAAAATTTTTGATGGAATTGCACCTTCAAAAAGCGGTAATTTTTTCAAGGGAATTATAGAAGCATCAATTGAGGAGATGACTTCTCCAATTTTTGTCTTTTTTACCGGATCAAGAAAATGGAAATTCTCTATTTTATAAGTTTCTTTTAAAGCCATTAACTTTTCCTTTTCTGGTCCAGCTCCCATTAAGATAAAATGAATGTTTTTTTGACCTTTAAAAGATTTAGAAGCCTCAATAATAATTTCTAAACCTTGTGCATGACCCAAAATTCCACCATAAAAAAATAATATGTCTTGTTGAGTAAACCCATTTTCTACTCTCCATTTTTGATTTTTATTGTCGGGTTTAAATAATTCTGAGTCAACACCATTAGGTAGCCAGTATACATTTTTATTGGGAAATCTATCTTTTATATTTTTAACAATTCCTTGAGTTTGTCCAGTTATAAGTGCTGATTTTTTATAAAAAAACTCTTCAAGATATGTGGCCATTTTCAAAAGAAATTTGTTGTTGACAATGCCCAGTTTTTCAGCACTTTCTGGCCATAAGTCCGAAACATTGAAAATTAATTTAGCCTTTTTTGATTTACTTATTAAATAAGCAGAAATGCCTAAAAATAGGGGAGGTGATTCACATAAAATAAAATCAAAATTACCTTCAAGTTTTTTTCTGTTTTTGTAAGAAGACCATACAAAAGAAAAGTAATTTTTTAATCTGGATACAATACTTGTGTTTTTTGAAACATAAATACTTGAACGATAAACTTTAAGGTTATCCATTTCTTCATAATGGTGTTTTAAACCTTTGTAATCATCTTGAACCTCCATGTTTGGATAATTAGGCATCGCAGTTAATATTGAAACGTCAATACCTTTTTTTTGAAGACGAACCGCCAGTTCAAATAAACGATTTTGTGGTGCCCCTATTTCAGGTGGAAAATATTGACTTAATATGAGAAGCTTTAGTTTCATAGATTGGTATACAACTCTATTAATTTTTGTTCTTCAATTTTCCAATTAAAAACATTTGCTATTGCTCTTTTGCCATTTTCACCCATTTCTTTTGCTTCCTTTGGGTTGTTAATCATATTTTCAATAGACGTTT
>CEUK01062115.1_pt1 | contig 13702 bp, 5 predicted proteins | sample 356451 | NCBI WGS metagenome assembly CEUK01 (sample SAMEA2622843, study PRJEB7988) | marine metagenome | isolation source: saline water (ENVO:00002010), including
TGGTATTTACATACACTAGAAGAAATAAGGAGAGGTGAATGAAAACATTTTAAAAACCAACTTTATAGGCGGCCCTCAGATGAGATTGGCTTAACTTTTAAAAATTATCTTTACACAAATTTAGATCATGAAAAATTTTAATAAATTTGATGGAATAAGTTCCCATGAAATTAACGAATTTACTTCGGAAATAAAAGAATTATTGAGAGAACATTTACAATTTAATGACAAAGTTGATTCTCTTAAGAAATTACTTTGCAAAACAGAATTAATAAATCAATATTTAAAAAAAAATAGAATAATTTTTGAAATAATCAATATGGATGAGGAACTCATGCTGAATCTTGAAAGATCAATTAATTCATGCCATTTAATAAAAAAAACTTAGATGAAATTATCGATATATCAAATAATGAGATTAGAATCCCTTTTGAAAAAATACATGATGCAATAAGTGAATCAATACCTTTGGTTGAATATAAGTGTCAATTAGAAAAAGATTTTTAAACTATAAATGTAATTTTTATAATATTAAATTTAAGAAGAAAAATATTAATTTAATAAATAAATATTTAATATAAAAATATAGCAAAAAAATTTTCTTAAATTTTTTAAATGGATGTCTTTAGTTTTTGTGATCAAGTAGTCAAAGATTATGGTCAGTTCAGCAGAAGCTTTACCCAAATAAAAGCTTCAGATATTAAGTTATTTCTAGATGGTAAATATAAGGATGGTCAATTTTGGCCATCTCCACTCATACAATTAAATCCTAGTTTTGTAAGTGGAGGCTCAATAGGTGATCTAATAACTGAACAAATACTTCATAAAGAATGTAAATCAATCTTTAGATGGGGTAAAGATAATAATAAATCTGGCCATGAATTAATACTTCATAAACACCAAAGAGAAGCAATTGAGATAGCTAATAAGGGAGAAAGCTTTATTATTACTTCCGGTACAGGCTCAGGTAAGTCACTTGGTTATATTATTCCAATAGTAAATAAAGTTTTAAAGGCCAGAGAAATAGGAGATCAAGAAAAACGTATTAGAGCCATCGTAATTTATCCAATGAATGCTTTATGTAATAGCCAATTAGAAGAATTACAAAAATATTTAGGACTTGGTTACCCAGATGGACCTAAAGTAACTTTTGCTCGTTATACCGGGCAAGAGAGTCCAAATGAAAGAGAAAATATTAAAAATAATCCGCCTGATATTTTGCTCACAAATTATGTAATGCTTGAATATATTCTGACTCGTCAAGAACCACTAGATCAAAAAATAATAAACGATTCTAAAGGGCTAGATTTTTTAGTCCTTGACGAATTACATACCTACAGAGGTCGACAAGGTGCAGACGTTGCGCTACTAGTCAGGAGGATAAGGCAACAATTAAATAATGATTTACTCTGTATAGGAACTTCTGCCACTATGGCTACAGAAGGAACTGCTAAAGAAAGAAATAAAATTGTAGCTGAAGTTTCAAGTAAATTATTTGGCACAAAAATACTACCCAAGAATATAATTACAGAGACTTTGATGAGGCAAACAAAAGGTGAAATAAAAAGTCGGAAAGAGTTAATTAAAGCTTTACAAAATGATTACTCTTCGCAGCAAACGGCTCATTGGAATTCAAGTGATTTAGAGAATCATCCTTTAGCAATATGGGTAGAGCTAAATTTAGGTTTAGAAAAAGAGGATGGAATCGAAAATGGCAAATGGGTTCGTTGCAAACCTAAGACCCTGAGAAAAGCTTCTTTGGAATTAGCACACTTAACTAATTCATCTGAGGAACTAATACTAAGCAAACTAAGGTGTTTCTTGCTTGCCGCGTATCGTGTTGAATTAGCTCCAAATAAGCGCTTCTTCGCTTTCAGATTGCATCAATTTATTTCTGCAGGAGGCGATATTTACTCAACTCTTCAAGCAGAGAATAAGAGATACCTTACTCTGAAAGGTCAAAAATATAAACCCAAGGCCAATAGAAAATCTTTACTTTTTCCTATTGTATTCTGCCGTAGTTGTGGGAAAGAATATCATCCGGTTTGGGCGTATTTAAAAAATAAGAGAATCACATCTGTGGAACCAAGAGATTTTTCTGATCAGAGTAGTAAAAGTGAAAGAGATGTGGTTAATGGATATATCATGCCTGATTCAAAAGAAGAATATGATATGGATAAAATTGAAGCAGCTAAACTTCCTGATGGTTGGTTAGAAGGGAATAAGGATAACGAATTAATTGTAAAAAGAAATTATCGAGCATTCTTACCCATAAATTTACTTTTAAAACCTGACGGTGATGCGAGCACTAAAGGTATAAAGTATTGGTTCTTAAACAAAAGTTTTAGATTTTGTCCTAATTGTGGTGTTGAACATAATGTGCGCGGAAGTGAGTTTAGAAAATTATGTAGTTTAAATTCAGAAGGTAGGAGTTCTGCAACAACTACACTTAGTCTCTCGATACTTCGCAAACTTATCGCTTCCCCAGATCAAGAGATTCAAAACAATTCAAAAAAACTTTTAGCTTTCAGCGACAACCGTCAAGATGCTTCGCTTCAGTCTGGTCACTTTAATGATTTTTTACGTGTACTTCAATTAAGATCAGCTTTATTAGCAGCCTTAAGAAATACAGAAGAAAAAGAATTGAATATTGAGACACTTGCACAAGCTACTGAGAAAGCGCTGATGTTAGAGGCTAACGACTTCATCTCTACAAAAGATGTAAAACCTCCCATCGAAAAAAGTAATCGAAGAGCTTTACGCCTGGTTCTAGAGTATCGATTAATAGTTGATTTACGTAAAGGTTGGCGTATTACAAACCCAAATTTAGAAACATTAAATTTACTAGAAATTAACTATTCCGAGCTGGTTAACTGCGTTGAAGATACAAATGATTGGGATAAAAAACATCCATTACTAGCGAGGTCATCAAGTGTAGAAAGATTTTTAATTTGTCATAGAGTTCTAGAAGAATTAAGGGAGCGTCTATCTATTGACTGTGAGGCCTTAACTCAAGAAGAATTTGAGAGAAGAAAACGAGCCGCAGCTGATCTTGAGGAAACTTGGAGTATAAGCTCAGATGAGAAGCCGGAACTTACTAGAACTATCATTACACGTCCTCTTCAATCGAAAAAAAGAGCTAATGGAGTTGAAGCATTATCAATTAAAGGGGCCTTTGGAAGATGGTTAAAAGCACGAGAAAGATGGCTTTCCGTAGAAGATTACTATCTTACTTTAAAGTGGGATGAAGACCTTTATGTAGAAATCATTGAAAATATTTTCTCGTTAATGGAAAGCTGGGGGCTTGTAAAACAATCAAAAGTTAGATTTGGAAATAGGGAGAGCGAAACTCTGCAGGGATGGCAACTAGCAGGAACATGTTTACGTTGGAAACTTAATGACTCAAGTATGAAACCAATAGATAAATATTCTATTGCATTAAATGAAGAGCGAATAAAAAATGGTCGACGCGGACCTACAAACAACTATTTTAAAAATCTCTATCAAGACTTATCACAAAAAATAAGTGAAGAAGGCAAGCCATTTCTTCAAAATTTAAAAGCTCGAGAACATACTGCACAAGTAGATGCCCTCGAAAGAGAAAATAGAGAAGAAGCCTTTAGAAATGCTTCACTTCGCCTATTGTTCTGTTCTCCCACTATGGAACTTGGTGTAGATATTTCTTCTCTTAATACAGTGTATTTGAGGAATGTTCCTCCTACTCCAGCAAATTATGCGCAGCGTAGTGGAAGAGCAGGTCGAAGTGGGCAACCAGCCTTAGTACTAAGCTACTGTGGAGCTACTTCTCCTCATGATCAATATTTTTTTAATGAACCAGTTCGCATGGTTGCTGGTGCAGTTACCGCTCCTACTATTGAACTTGCTAACGAGGAATTGCTGAAAGCTCATTTTAGAGCAATTTGGTTAGCATCTACTCGTAAACGTTTGCCTGCAAAAGTAAGAGAAATTGTTGATTTAAGTAATGATAATAGACCTATAAATGAAGATCTTTTAAAAGCACTAGAAAGTGAGTCGGCATATAAAGCTTCAAAATCAATTTGTCAGCAAATTGTTGAAGATTTATTAGAAAATAATTGGCTTGGTTATTCAGTACCTTCTTGGTTGACATCTAGCTGGCTTGACGCATTAACCAAGGGTGCAGCAATCGATTTTGACCAATCACTAAAACGTTGGAGAGAATTACTAAAAGCGGTGGATACACAAATAAATCAGGCCACAAAAGATTTAAGTAATCATGCACTTAGTGAAAGAGAGAGAATGGGAGCTGATCAACGCCTTAAAGCTGCTCGAATGCAACAACAGCTTCTATTGGCTGATAAGAGTGGTAATCATAACAATGACTTCAGCACTTACCGGTATTTAGCGAGTCAATGTTTCATGCCTGGATACAATTTCCCAAGGCTCCCCTTAATGGCATATTTACCAGGTACTCGCGAACAAGTTGGTGGTGGAAAATATTTAACTCGTCCACGTTTTGTAGGTATTAGCGAGTTTGGACCCCACTCACTTATTTATCACGAGGGTAACACCTACAAGGTCAAAGGGGCTTTAATATCTCTCCAAGAAAACATCTTACCTAGTAGTACAGCAATTCTTGCAACTCAGGATGGGCTTGTTTGTGGAAGCTGTGGGCATATGCATTTGGGAACTTCAATCGAGTCAGAGCTCTGCTGTAATTGCAATACAGCATTGGAAATGCATCCTAATGGCAATGCAGTTAGGATACCTAGTCTTTATCAAATTGAACAAGTTACCACTACTAGAGCAGATCGTATTACTTCAGATGATGAAGAGAGGCAAAGATTGGGTTATGAACTTCTCACTACATTTGAATTTCCAAAGGAAAATGGTGAAGTATCAGTTGCCAAAGCACAAATTTCTTATAATGGATCTAACTTTTTAGAGTTAAGTTATTCCCCTGCGACAACAATTAGTCGCGTAAACTTGGGATGGAGAAGAAGAGAGAATAAAAATGATATGGGATTTCCAATCCATCCTGTTACTGGTAAGTGGGGTGGAGAAAAAGATTTAAATATCAACTTAGATAGTAAAGAGTCTGAAGTAGGTTTTACAAAAATCACTCCTTATGTTCAGGATAGGAAGAATGCTCTTTTAATTCGTTTTACAGAAGAGTGGGAAAACAATATTTTAATTACATTAAAAAATGCTTTAAAAAGAGGAATTGAAGTTACTTTTCAGCTTGATAGTAGCGAAATCGCAGCCGAACTTATGCCAAATGAAAACGAAGCAAAAGCTTTATTACTTTATGAATCTGCTGAAGGTGGTGCTGGGGTATTAAGTCGTTTTGTTGAAAATAAGAATGCCTTACAAAATGTTGCGATAAATACACTTCATCTTTGTCATTGGACTTGGAATCTTGAAATACCAAATTTGGAAAGTGAACTAATTGATTCGGATTCTGAGTGTGAAGCAGCTTGTTATAGATGTTTACTTGGTTACTACAATCAACGTGATCATTCTCTCATTGATCGACGTCTTCTTGACTTAAAACAATTTTTGATTCACCTATCAAAATCAGAATTAATAATACAAGGTGGAAATAATTCAAGAAGTGATAGATTTGAAAAATTACTTAACTTATCAGGCAGTGGACTCGAGCGTGAATGGCTTAGGAATGTTTTTAGTCTTGGATATTTTCTTCCTGATGATGCTCAAAAAGAATTAACTAATTTTTACATCACTCCAGATTTCACTTACAAAGAAACATGTGCAGTCATATTTATTGATGGACCTCATCACGAACAACCTCTTCAACAACGTCTAGATAATAAAAAGCGTCAAGCTTTAATTGATGCTGGAATTCGAGTGATAATATTCACAAAAAATAAATCTAGTTGGCCAGAAATCTTTAAAGAATATAATTGGGTATTTGGTGATGGGAGATCATGAATAAAACATCCCAAAACCAAAATTTTTTAATTGACATCCCGACACCAGGAGCAATCGTCAAAGCACGAGGGAGAGAATGGATAGCCTTACCGCAAACTTTTGAAGACAAACAAAATCAAGTCGTTAACTTAAGACCGTTGGGTGGGGATGATCAAACGACTGCAACTCTTTTTTGGCCATTAGAAGGTGATCAAGTAAAATCAGCGGCCTTTAATCCACCTAATCCACAACACAGCGGTTCAAAATCTTCAGCATTACTTTTGCGAGATGCTTTTGTATTAAAGCTAAGAGCTGGTGCAGGTCCTTTTCGAAGCCTAGGTAATATTGCTATTGAGCCACGTCCTTACCAATTAGTCCCCTTGCTTATGGCTCTAAAGCAATCCGTCGCCAGGATATTAATAGCTGATGAAGTTGGTTTAGGTAAAACAGTAGAAGCTCTTATCATCGCGCGTGAATTACTAGACCGAGGGGAAATCCAAAAAGTTACAATAGTCTGCCCACCTCACCTTTGTGAAAAGTGGAGAGAAGATATGATCTCTCAGTTTAATTTACCTGCAGAAATTGTGCGTCCAGGTACAGCACAAAAACTAGAAAAAGAATTACCAGCTGGCAAATCAATTTTTGATATAATTCCTTTTACTATAGTTAGCCTAGATTGGATAAAAAGTGACCGAAATCGTGAGAGTTTCTTAAGAAGTTGCGGAAATTTCGTAATTGTAGATGAAGCTCATACATGTGCAGCAAGGAGAGGTGGAAGAAAACAACAAAGATACCAACTTCTAAAAGGTCTGACAAAAAATATTAATAGAAATATCCTACTCCTAACCGCGACTCCCCATAGTGGTGATAGTGAGGCGTTTGATAATTTACTAGGACTTCTTGATGAGAAATTTGAAGATCTGAGTAATTTATCTGAAGGACAAGTTCGTAAGGATCTTCGAAATGAATTGGGTAATTATTTTGTGCAACGACGAAGACAAGATATTAAACAGGACTGGGGGACAGGAGGAGCCGATTTTCCTGATCGAGAAACTCGTGATGCTATATATACTCTCTCTGGAGCTTGGGGAAAACTTTTTGAGGAGATAATAGATTATGCACGACTTCTAGTAAAGAGGAGTCAAAATGAAAGTAAACTAAAAAAAAGAATGACTTGGTGGGCTGCTCTAGCTCTTCTTCGTTGTGCTAGCAGTAGTCCTGCCGCTGCAGCTGCCTCTTTAAATACTAAGTTAATACAGCTACAAGATAATGAAAATTATATTCATGATGATAAGGATAAATTAGATGGACTTGAAGAAATTGCCCAATCATCAGTACTTGATGGAATTGAAGATTTATTTAGTAACGAAGAGTCTGTTCCAGCGTCAAATCTACTATTTCCTGAGGATGCGAGCCATATAGAGTCTTTGATTAATAGATCCAAAAATCTTGTAGGCAAGGCCAATGACCCCAAACTAAAGCAACTTATTAAAGAGCTTATAGCTCTACTAAAGGATAATTATAAACCAGTAATTTTTTGCCGCTTTCGACCAACAGCTCATTATTTAGGAGAGCAACTGAAAATTGAGTTTGAAGAGACAAATAATATTATCAACGTTGTTACAGGCGAATTACCCCCTGATGAAAGGATGGAAAGAATAAAAGTATTAGAAGATGAATTGAGCAATGGTAAGGTGCCAATACTTATAGCTACTGATTGTTTATCTGAAGGTATTGATTTACAACATACTTTCGATGCAGTAATTCACTATGATCTTTGTTGGAATCCTACTCGTCATGAACAAAGAGAAGGCCGTGTTGACCGTTTTGGGCAAAGTAATACAAAAGTGCGTGCATTGATGCTACATGGAGGGGACTCAAACCCTGTAGATAATAGAGTAAGAAAAGTAATTCTTGAAAAAGAAAGAACTATTCGCAAAGAGCTTGGTGTAAGTGTTCCAATCCCTGGCAATGCAAATACAATAACTGAAATTGTCGTTGGCAGTATTTTAAATAAAGAAAAAACAATCCAACAAAGCCTAGATTTTGGTTTAGCAGGTAAAACAGATACTCAACTTGAACTGGAATCATCTCTCGAAAAAGAGTGGGAAAGTAATAAAGAAAAAGCAAAAAAAACTCGTACAATATTTGCTCAGAGAAGCCTAAGACCAGAGGAAGTATTAAAAGAATGGGATATCAACAAAAAGTCATTAGGTAATGAATTAGCAGTTGAAAGAATGGTTATTTCTGCTTGCCAAAAATTAAATTTGCCCATCGGTAAAATCAAAGATGCGGAAGGACATTGGGAACTTGATTTTGATTATATTAAAAACATAAGTGAGTCCCTATCAGATCGACTTGGACAGCATAATCTAAAGGGTAAAATAAAATTTGGATTTCGTAGGCCCTTACAAAAGGGTATTCGACTAATTGGACGAAGTCATCCATTAGTAGTTGAGTTAGCTAATTTTGTTGCTGAAAATGCAATAAGTGGGCTTAGTCCAATGATTGCACCACGATCTACCGTAGTTCGAACAAAATCCGTTAATAAGAGAACTAAATTACTTTTGTTACGCCTAAGACATCAAATATTTCAAGAACGATGGACAGGAAGTAATTACGAAGCATTACCTAATTTGCTAGTGGAAGAATGTCTAACAGTAAGAGTTAAAAATAATGATGAACTTGAACTTTTAGAAGGTATCTCAGCAATTGAGCTTTTAGAAGCTGAGCCATCTGTAAATGTTGAACCTGGCCAACGTCAGCACGAACTGTGCGAAGCACTTACCGAGTTAAAAAATATTGAAAAAGCTTTAAAATTATTATCTATAGATCGTGCCGAGTTAGTTGAGAATGATCATCGTAGAGTAAGAGAAGCTTCCCTTCGAAGCAATGAGGCATCACGAATGCGCTTTAGATGTGAGCCCGCACCATCTATAGACATTATTGGTTTATTTCTTTTAATACCAGCTCCAATATTGTAATTTTAATGGTACAAAATGCTCACATAAATAAATTTCAAGCTATTGAAATACATGGTGCAATATTACCTTCATCTATTTTAGAAGACATCGCAAAACTACATAGATCTAAAGAGTTATACTTAGAAGCTTCTGATTATGGGATAAAGAAAGAGGGCAGATTGAGAGATCATATCGATAGTGCATGGATCAATTTTAAAAAATTATGGGAACATTATCAGATACAAAAAAAACAATCAATAAGTAATGCAAGAGTCGACTTCAGTAAAAATTTATTGCAGGAAGTCTTTCTTTGGAACGATATTAAAAAAACTTCAGGACTAAATATCGGAGATTCTTATTATCCAATAACTCATCGTTCTTTCGATGATAATTTACCCTTAATCCTTGGAGGTTTTGATCCGAGTGAATTAGATCAAGGAAGTTATAAATTTGGGAATGAAACTCGTAAACGTTCTCCACACTGTTGTTTACAAGAGTGCTTAAATGCTGATGACAATTCAGATTGGGGAATTTTGATATGTGGAGAAGAGATCCGATTATTACATGACAACCCTTCTCTAGTTAAACCCTCCTTTCTAAGTATAGATTTAGAATTATTAGCTAACAGTAGCCTGATTGATGAGTTCTCGATAATTTGGCTGATTCTTCATTCAAGCCGATTTATTAAAACTCAAAAAGGATTTTGCATAATAAGCAAATGGAAAGAGAGGGGTGAAGAATTAGGTGAAAGAGTCAGAGGTGCACTTAGAAATGGAGTACAAAATGCATTAATGATATTAGGTGATGGTTTTTTAAACCATCCTCAAAATAATTCTCTTAGAAATGCATTATTCAACTCAAATACTCTCAGTAATAAAGAGTTCCACGAACAGTTACTTCGATTAATTTACCGGTTTTTATTTCTATTTACAATCGAAGATAGAAACTTATTATTTACAAAAATACTGGACAAAAATAATATCAAAAGAAAAATTTATGATAAAGGATATAGTGTTAACAGGCTTAGAGAGTTGGCAGTAAAAAGGAGTACTTACAGTGATAATTATGATGATCTCTGGCACCTCCAAAAGCTGGTTTTCAATCAATTAAATATTGTTAATTCACCATTAGGGCTTCCTGGATTAGGAGGAATATTTTCAAAAGAACAATGTAGAGATTTAGAGAATTGTAAAATATCGAATAGAGCTCTTCTCAGTGCCATAAGAGAAATTGGTTGGTTCAGATCTAACCAATCAGGGATTCTGACCCGAGTAAGGTACAAAGATATGAACACTGAGGAATTTGGTAGCATTTATGAAGGATTATTAGAACTACATCCTGAAATAAATATTAAGGGTAATACTTGTTCTTTAATTTATGGAGATATTTCAGGCACAGAACGTAAAAAATCCGGCAGCTATTATACTCCTGATGCTCTTGTAAAAGAAATTATTAAAAGCACACTTTTACCTGTAATTAATGATCGATTATCTAAAGAAAAAGATTTTTTATCAAAAGAAAGGGAATTGTTAAATATAAAAGTAATTGATCCTTCTTGTGGTAGTGGCCACTTTCTTCTTGCAGCAGCAAGGCAATTGGCCTTTGTACTAGCATATACACGCGCGAATAATGATCAGCCCAGCGAGATAGAAAGACAACATGCTTTGCGTGATGTGGTAGCCAATTGTATATATGGGGTAGATAAAAACCCAATGGCTATTGAATTGTGTAAAGTCGCACTTTGGATCGAGGCTATAGAGCCTGGCAAACCATTAAGTTTTCTAGACTCTCATATCCAGTGTGGCGATTCATTAGTAGGTGTCTTTGATTCTAGTCAACTTGAGAATGGCATTCCTGATATTTGCTATAAACCATCAAAAGCCGATCATCCAATAGTTTGTAAAAGCTTAAAGAAAGAGAACGAATTATTTCGAAAGAGTTGGTATAATTCTGGATCCTATCGCGGCCTACAAATAAGTCTTGACTTGAGTGGTGAAAAACGAGAATACACTAAAAATAAGCTTACAAATATTGAGGCAATGCCTGATAATGCTTTGGATGATTTAAATTTAAAACAGAAAGCATATTCTACTTGGTTGAAAGAAAGGCAAAAAGATCCTCAATTTTTAGCCGCTGATCTTTTTATTGCTGCCTTCTTTCTCCAAAAAACAAGCGAGTCTCGCGAAACAATTCCGACAACCGAACATTTAGTAAAGGTTATAAATGGCGAATTAATAAATGATGCGATTTTGGAAAAAATTTCAGAAACAGCAAAAAATATAGGATTCTTTCATTGGTATTTAAATTTTAGTGAAGTAATGGCGAGAGGAGGTTTCGATTGCGTACTTGGTAATCCGCCATGGGAAAATCTTCAATTAGATCCAAGAGAATTCTTCTCTTCAAGATTAATAGAAATTGCTAATGCTCCAAATATGGCAGAAAGAGATAAATATATTACTAACCTTCAAAAAAATGAGTCACCTCTTTACTCTGAATATATTACTCAAAAGAGAGTAATTGAAAGTACCCGATTATATATTAATGGTTCTAATCGATATCCTCTAACAAGTTTTGGGAGAATTAATTTATCATCACTTTTTGCAGAGTTATCACTAAACATTATTAAAAAAAATTCTAGAGCAGGCCTTGTTTTGCCATCAGGGATAGTAACTGATTCTCCTACTCAATATTTCTGTAGGTCAATATTTGAAAAAAATAGAGTTGTTTCAATCTTTGATTTTGAGAATCGAAAAGGGTTATTTTCGAATGTTGACAAAAGATTGAAATTCTTGCTTCTTACCCTTTGTGATAAATCTAAAGAAGCAGACTTTGTATTTTTTACAGATTCCATCAATCAGTTAGCTGATAAAAGAAGACATTTTAAACTAACACCTCAAGATACATCTTTATTAAATCCAAATACGAAAACATGTCCTGTTTTTAGATCAAAAAAAGATGCGGAGCTGACTCTTTCAATCTATAAGAGAATACCCGTTCTAATTAATGAAGAAATTGGCAGCGATGGAAATCCTTGGAAGATAAATTTCCAAGCTATGTTCATGATGAATTCAGATAGCCATTTCTTTAAAACTAGGGAAGATCTAATTGAAATTGGAGCAAAATCTCAAGGCTCTAACTGGTTTTTGCCGAATGGGGAGAAATATATAAGATTATACGAAGGTAAAATGTTTGGTTTAGCTAATCATAGATCAGCTGATGTAATAAAAAGCGTTAAAGCTATAAAGCGGCAAAATCAACCATCATATCTAACAGAAAAAGAACTTGAAAACCCCAATAGAATGGCTATTTCATACTATTGGGTCCCTGAAAGCGAGGTAAGAAAAAGATCTCCTTTTATAAATAATGGCTGGATGATAGGGGTTTCAAAAGTCACAAGTCCGACAAATTTTAGAACTTTTATTTCGTCAATACTTCCCGAAGTAGGAGCTGGTGATAGTACATTAATAATTAATAGTGAATTTGCTTACTTAAATCAAGGATATTCCGCGGCTTTAATTGGCTGCCTGAATAGTATTTGCTTTGACTACATTGCAAGACAAAAAATCGGAGGTCTTAATATGAATTTCTATCTACAGAAACAATTACCTGTAATTCCGCCATCTGCATTCACAAAAGAAGATCTTCAATTTATTAGCAAAAGAATCAAAATAATTTATTGTAATTCGATCGATATGAAAAGTTTTTCAAAATCTATAGACGGAGTTGAAAATATAATTCCATTTAATAAAGTCGATATTGACATAGCACGTGCTGAATTGGATGCATACTATGCTTATCTATATGGTCTTAATTTACATGAGCTTAAATATATTTTGGATCCTCATGAAGTAATGGAAGGGGATTACCCAAGCGAGACATTTCGAGTTCTAAAAAATAATGAAATGAGAGAATTTGGTGAATATAAAACCCAGAAATTAATCTTAAATGCATGGAATAATTTATTTGGTTAAAAATAATAATTATAAAAATGAAAAATCTTCAAAAGTGAAGAAGTTTTAATTATTCTACTTTTAATTGTTTTAATTTCCTAAATAAAGCTTTAATCTGATTCTCATAATATAGAGAAAGGATTTGTTATAAATATGCAAAGTTTTAGATAAAACGCTTACTAAGTTCTTACTTTGCGTTTATTCGTGGTGCATCCAAAGGCTCAAAAACTGTTTAGCGTAAAGCCATATAAATAGGTAAAAGCTAAATATGCTTATTGATCTTCTTACTTATGTTTGACTGGACAAAACTGCACTTATTTCTGCACTCGGCTTTATTAAAAAACTATCATAAATAAATTAATAGCTAGTGTTTACAGTCTTTTTGGCTACGACATCGCATGCAGAGGGTAAGCGGTTCGAGTCCGCTTGGCTCCATAAAGTTTTCAGGTATTTATAACAATTATCTTGAATTAAAATATATAAGAATACATCATGTATTTTAGTGACTAAATATTTATTAATATTGGCTCTCTGAGACCACTTCTGGGACCAACAACACATACAAATAGATAAAGTTTATATATAGTTTTAGTACTTAAAGGCTATTCTAAAGCTGCTCTGGGGAAAGAAATTAATCAAGAAGGATAGAAGTAATAAAAGATGTTTTATACAATAAAGAAAATTCTCATTGATATGATTTAATAAATATTAATAACATTTAAAATTGTATAAAATTATTCAGTTAGTTTTTATTAAAATAACTTAAAATTAGTTAAATCATTACTATAAGTATTTTGATGTTTATATCTATTTGGAAAATTTCTCTCATGTGACTTTATTAAAATTTTTATCTTTTCAATTATATCTCTATCATTAAAT